>Ga0210403_10000960_pt1 | contig 28307 bp, 22 predicted proteins | sample IncBWC19MmetaG_FD_150863 | JGI IMG/M metagenome (GOLD analysis project Ga0210403, IMG submission 150863) | Forest soil microbial communities from Barre Woods Harvard Forest LTER site, Petersham, Massachusetts, United States - Inc-BW-C-19-M | ecosystem: Environmental > Terrestrial > Soil >...
AGTCCGCCGCGCGCCGAGTCGCCGGCGATCACAATCGGCGTTGCGCCGCCTGTCTGAGTGCGCAAAGCGCGCCATGCGGCAACCGCATCGTCGAGACCCGCGGGAAACGGATTTTCCGGGGCCAGCCGGTAGGCGGGAGCAATGACCTTGAAGCCGCGCTGGGCAAAAAAAGTTGTATACGAGCGATGCGATTGGGGTGAACAGGCAAAGTATCCGCCGCCGTGCAGAAAGAACAGAATGCCGGCCGGGCTGCCCGCTTCGGCTTCAACACACTCGCAGGAAATGCCACCCAGAGTGACCTGGGTGATGCGCACGCCGCGAGGAGTAGGGAAAGCGCCGCCGCTCATGACAGCGCGGGCCTCCTGGGCATCGCGGGAACGCGACAGACGGGGTTTGAAGGTATGCCGGATCAAGAAACTGATGCAATGTGCCTGCCAGCTTGCCATATGGGAAAATTCCTTTTGATGAGCGTTTACCGCGAGCGAAGGAAAGTATATACCGAGAGGCGGCGATGGATGGTCGAAACAGGAATCAGGAACGCAGCAGTTATGTCCATGGGTTTAAGGTGGCATTTAAAACGGCCTGAAAGTCCGATTGGTTCCGGGTAACGAGTGTCAACCGGTGGACTTCGGCAGTGGCGGCTATGAAGGCGTCGATGGCCTCGATGGGCCGTCCCGCGTGTTCACTACGGGCAGCCACCCGGCCGCTGGCGTCCGCGACGGCTACATCCACTGGCAGAATCCGTCCATCAAACCTGATGGGCAATTCATTCTGCAACCAATGCTCAAGACCCTTACGTTTGTTCCCGACAGCCATCCGTTCGATTCCATACCGCACTTCCGTAAGAGTTACCACGCTGATGAAGACGCGGTCTTCTTCGACTTTTGCAAACCAGGCAACCAGCCCGGGATTCGGCCGTGGCTTCATCCACTCTGAAATGACATTGGTATCCAGCAAAAAACTCATAGGGCAGCCTTACGCAAGCGTCCGCGAAGACGCCTGATCTGCAAGCCAGAACCGCGGAGCGGCGAAGCCGCAAAAAAATCGGCCAGCGTTCCTTTGCGGTTCGCCTTCTTCTCCCATTCCTTTGCAGCCACGATCACCGCAGTGGTGCGCCCATTCCGAGTGATGGTCTGAGGACCGTCTGACTGCGCCTTGTCGATGACCTCGCTGAATTTGGCTTTTGCCTGGGCCACTGTCCATCTATGTGTGTTCATTGATCCACCTCTCGCAATTGATGATATAGTCATGATAGTCATTTTTTCCTTTCTAAACAAGACACACGCTCGAATACCCACTGGACATAGCTGCTGGTCGCTAGAGTCCCCCAAAAATCAACTGCGGTCAAAGCCGTCGTCGATATATGCCATCCTGACCCAGTCCCTCGCTCACCCGAATTCCCGATTCTTCAGGTATACTTCCGCTTCGATGCATCCACTGCAAAAACCGATTGAAGAACTCTACGCCGCCGGTCCGCTGAGCGGCGATGCGGCCTCCCAGGCCCGGCAGGTCTTTCAGCAGCTTCGTGACGCGCTCACGCGCGGCGAAGTACGTTCTGCGGAAAAGACCAACGGACGCTGGCAGGTCAACACCTGGGTGAAGCAGGGCATCCTGCTGGGCTTCCGGCTGGGAGACCTGGCGGAAAGCGGCGGTGACGGCCTTTCGTTTGTCGACAAAGGCACCTATCCCGCGCGGCGCTTTACCGTGGCCGACAAAGTTCGCGTGGTGCCCGGCGGGTCTTCCATTCGCGCCGGAGCTTATATCGCTCCCGGCGTGATCTGCATGCCGCCCATGTACGTCAACACCGGCGCCTACGTGGATGAAGGCAGCATGATCGATTCTCATGCTCTGGTTGGTTCCTGCGCCCAGGTAGGCAAGCGCGTACACCTGAGCGCCGCTGCGCAAGTCGGCGGCGTGCTCGAGCCGGTCAATGCCTCGCCGGTTATCATCGAAGACGATGTGCTGATCGGCGGCAACTGCGGCGTCTACGAAGGCGCACAGGTGCTGCGCGGCGCGGTGCTGGCCTCCGGGGTGGTCCTGACGCGGGGAACGCCCGTGTATGACATTGTGCGCGAACAGGTCTACCGGGCCACCGCGGAGTCGCCGCTGGTGATCCCTGAAAATGCGGTGGTGGTGCCCGGTTCACGGGCCCTCACCAAAGGCAAGGCCGCCGAATGGGGACTCGCAGTCTACACTCCGATCATCGTAAAATACCGCGACGAAAAAACGCAGGCCTCGGTGGAACTTGAAGACCTGCTGCGGTGAAGGGGATTGGGTAAGTGGGTAATTTGGTAAGTGGGTAATTTTGCGGCGGTTATCGTTCCACATACTGAATCGCCTTGAAGAGGTGCATAGGTCCTTCGGCTCGCCCGCCTTGCGGGCTCACCTCAGGATGACAATCGATCAAGAATTTAGACAACGGCTAAAGGCTAAGTGCTAATGGCTAAGTGCTAACGGCTAGCAACCACCAGCAACTCCCATGAAAAACACTGTGACCCAATTCCGGCTCTTGCTCATCTTCCTCGCCCTAGCAGGCTTCACCGCCATTTTGTGGGCTGCCGGACACTACTCCGGCGCTCCCATTTCACCGCAGGTGTTGACCGCCGGACGTTGGGTCACAATCGCGGCCTTTGCCGGATACGCGTTCGTGCGGCGGTCGCTGACCACCTGGATTGCCGCAGGCATCCTGGTGGGAGCGGAGATCGGCTACGACTGGCCCGAGGCCGGCGCCAGCCTGCAGGTGTTGAGCGCCATCTTTCTGCGCATGATCAAGACCATCATCGCGCCGCTGATTTTCGCCACGCTGGTGGTGGGCATCGCCGGCCACGCCAACCTGAAACAGGTTGGACGCATGGGCATCAAGGCCCTCATCTATTTCGAAGTCATTACGACCATCGCGCTCTTTATCGGCCTGGCCGCCATCAATCTTCCCAGGCCGGCGCAGGCATCCGGTCCCCGGCGGGAACTCCGCCAGTCCAGGTGGTCGAGGCGCAGAAGCCCACCGCCTCCGACGTGATTCTGCATGTCTTCCCTGAGAACATCGCAAAAGCCATAGCGGATGGACAAGTTCTGCAAGTCGTGGTCTTCAGCATTATCTTCGCCATCGCCCTGGCCCTGGTGGATGAAAAGAAACGCCGCCCGGTGTTGGAGTTTTGCGAAGGCCTTTCGGAAACCATGTTCAAGTTCACCAACATCGTGATGATGTTTGCCCCAATCGGCGTGGCTGGGGCCATTGCCTATACGGTCGGCAAAATGGGCCTGGGGATTCTCATTCCCTTGCTCAAGCTGATTGGCACGCTGTATGCAGCGCTGGTGGTGCTTGCCGTGTGCGTGTTTCTGCCGGTCGCCTTGATCGCGCGCCTTCCCATCGGGAAATTCATCAAAGCGGTGACCGAACCTGCTTCGATTGCGTTCGCCACCGCCACTTCCGAGGCCGCCCTGCCCCGGGCGATGGAATCCATGGAGGCTTTTGGCGTGCCCCGGCAGATAGTGGCTTTTGTGTTGCCCACCGGCTACAGCTTCAACCTCGACGGCAGCACACTGTATCTTTCACTGGCCTCGATCTTCGTGGCCCAAGCCTCCGGACACCAGTTCAGCCTGGGCAAGCAACTGCTCATCGCGGTCACGCTCATGCTCACCAGCAAGGGCGTGGCTGGGGTCCGGGGCGCCATGCTGGTCATCCTGCTGGGGACCGTGCAATCGTTCGACTTACCCGTCTGGCCTGTGTACGCAATCCTGGGCGTCGACCAGATCATGGATATGGGCCGCACCACCATCAACGTAGTCGGCAACTGCCTCGCCACCGCGGTCATTGCCCGCTGGGAAGGCGAATTGGACACGGAAGCCCCTTCGCCGGTGGTGCTGGAAGCCATGCCGCAATGAAGTGATGATGCGGGCCTGCACCAGCAAAGAACTGGTACTCAAGAAATGATCTTCCACCGCAGACAGTTAGTGTGTGCTGGAATTACAGGGGTACATGCAGTAAACTTGATCTCGGAATGGGAAACCTCGCGCAATTTGACCTGAAACCAAGGGGCGGCGAAGAAGCACGGACCCGCGCGTTACTTGAGGATTTGGCGGAATACCATATTGGGATATACCCGCAGAACCGTCTGGCTCTCGCCATTTGGTTTGAAAAATCCGCTGTTCGCCAAGAGCAGAACTTACTCGAGTTATTCAGTGGACTCCCAACCGAAGGCATCACAGACTCTCGCTTCTCGCTACTTTGGAAGACAGGCGTAGAAGGTCCGCCGTTTGTCAATTTACGCGCAACATCGGTTGATTATTTTTCAACACTGCTGAGGTCTCACCCCGGAGAAGTGGCTCGCTATCGGCATAACTGCGAAGTGTTGTATTTTGACAAAAACTTACTGAATCCAGAAGTTCTTGGCGCTTTCCGCGTAATCACGGAACCTGCCGGCCTCATTAAGGGTTGGTATATCTCTGAGGATGAGTACTCGAAATCCAAAAACATACAAGGTTTGTTGTCCCTCCATGGCCACTCCAGACACAATTTTGGCTTGATAAAAACTGAGGAATCGTCTGACTTTGAAAACTGTCGTGGCATTTTGCATGTTGAAGAGTCCCAAAATTGGGTGCCGCTGTCGCCCGAGGGACTCCAACCATACACGTTTTACAATGACCAACAAAACGGGCGGCGGGTATATTTTGTTTTTGAAGGCGGATCTCTTTACCAAGTCTTGAAATTCGAGGTCAAGACCGATCAGGAGTATGCAGACAGGTTCAGACTCTTAAGAAAAACCCCCAATGACAGATACCCTGAAGTCTATCTGCGGGCAGTGCGCCTTCCTGCTCAACCCACAGCTTGAGTTTGTCCCTCGCGAATTACAACGCCAGCGGGAGCTTATCCTGCGGGACCTGCAAGAGCTTACCTCGGCCGCGTCCCTGGAGCACGAGAAAAGTGTCACTGTCATGTCAGGCTGCCTCTTTGAGTCCGTCCTCTATACTTTCATTCAGGGCCAGAGCAGCTACATCGCGTCACGGCGCGGCTCTTTCACGTTTAATCCTGAGCACAACCTTAACAATTACGTGAGCATTTTTAACCGGTGGTTTTCGGGTCTGCTCACAATCCCAGACAGCGTCGTGGATTACAGAGACATGGTGCATATCAATCGAGAGTTGACGTATCCACCGGATGAATGCCGGAACGCATCCAGAGAAATGCTGCGGTTGCTGGATTCACTGCTTAGGAAGCTCGCAGAATACTCCGCTGTTTAGTGGTTCAATGTCCGGAGCACTGATGTTGACACCCTTCAACATAGGCCGACGCGCTGAAGCCTTCTTTATCCCGTGAGTCTCTGATAGCATCTGAGGTTAGAACATGCCTTCTGGAAAACTCCACATCGTGCCCCTGGGCGGCCTGGGCGAATTCGGGATGAACTGCATGGCCCTGCGTTGGGGCGATGACATCATCGTGATCGACGCCGGACTGATGTTCCCTGAATCGGAACTGCTGGGCGTTGACATCGTCGTCCCTGATATCTCTTACCTGCTGCAGAACCGCGGCAAGGTGCGCGGCATCCTGCTGACCCATGGCCATGAAGACCATATTGGCGGGCTGCCCTGGGTGCTTTCCGAACTCAACGTGCCGGTCTTCGGCACGGAATTCACGCTGGCGCTGGTCGAGAACAAGCTGGATGAACACCAGTTGCTCGACAACGCCGACCTGCGCGAAATCAGTCCGGGAAAGCGCTTCACGCTCGGTCCGTTCACCGTCAATCCCATTCAGGTCACACACAGCCTGGTGGATTGCGTGGCCTTGGCCATCCATACACCGCTGGGGGTGGTGATCCATACCGGCGACTTTAAAGTCGACCTCACGCCCACCGACAACAAGCTTTTCGACCTGCACACCTTTGCTGAATACGGCAAAGACCGCAGCGTACTGGCGCTAATGCAGGATTCCACCAACGTGGAACGCCGTGGCTATACCCCCAGCGAGCGGGCGGTGCGCGGGCGCTTTGAAGAGATCTTCGCCCGCACCGAGCGCCGGCTCTTTATTTCATGCTTTTCGTCGTCGATCCATCGCATCAAGCTGGCCATCGACTTGGCCCGCGAGTACCGGCGCAAGGTGGTCCTCATCGGCCGCTCCATAAATGAATCGACGGAGATTGCGCAGGACCTTGGGTACATCGACGTGCCGGAAGGCACCTTCATCCACGCCGGACAGATGAAAGACTACGCGCCCGGCCAAGTGTGCGCGCTGATCAGCGGCACGCAGGGCGAGCCTATGTCGGCGCTATCCCGCGCCGCCGTCGACAACCACAAGCACGCGCGCATCGAACGCGGCGACACCGTGCTGCTTTCTTCCCGCATCATTCCCGGCAACGAAAAAGCCATCTACCGGATGATCGACCACCTGTTCCGGCGGGAAGCCGACGTGATCTACGACGACGGCTCACAGCCGCCCATCCACGTCAGCGGACACGCCAGCCAGGAAGAGCTCAAGCTGATCATCAACCTGGTCAAGCCGCGCTATTTCATTCCCATTCATGGGGAATACCGGCAGCTCAAGCTGCACGCGGAGATGGCGAAATCCATGCACGGCGTGGTCGGCCAGGTGCTGCTGCTCGAAAGCGGCGACATCATGGAATTCGATGAGCTGGGTGCGCGCAAAGCCGGCAAGGTGCCGGTGGGGCGCATCTGTATCGATTCCGGTTCGCGCAGCGACGTGGTGGAAGACCTGATCATCAAAGACCGCCGCCACCTGAGCGAAGACGGATTCGTGCTTCCGGTCATCGCCATCAACAAGCTCACGGGCACGGTGGAAGCCGCCCCGGAGATCGTCATGCGCGGCTTTGCCGCTGGAGCGGAAAACGGCTTTGTGGAAGAGGCGCGCAAGGTGATCGCGCGCACCCTGGATGAATCCACGGCGGAAGAAAAGGCCGATTACGGAGTGATCAAAGAGAAGATCCGCGCCGACCTCAAGAGATATATAGGCAAGACCACATCCCGCCGGCCTTTGATTATGCCGGTCATCCTGGAGATCTAGTGCCGATCTCGTTCCGGGGCCGCCGGCCCAAGCTGCTGTTGACGCTCGCGGTAGTCTTGGTGGCCGGACTGGTGCTGGCCCACCCGGTGAGCACCCATCTCCGGGCCATGTCGGTGCTGCTGCGGTTTTCCAGCCCTAAAATGACGGGCTTCAAAGTCCGCTTTGCCCAGCACCCGGTGGCGGAAGAAACGCTCTCCGCGCAGACCCCCTGGGGCCCGCTCCGCTACCGGCTCTACAGACCGAAAGATATTGCGGACCCGCCGGGCATCATACTCTTGCATGGCATCCACGACTTAGGGATTGAAGAACCCCGGCTGATCAACTTTGCCCGTGCGCTTTCCGGCGGCGGGGTGGAAATCATGACACCCGAGCTGCGCGACTTGGCCGATTACCACGTCACGTCCCACACCGTTGACAGCATTGGCATTTCGACAGTCATCCTGTGTACCCAGATGAAAGTCCGCAAGGTAGGCGTTACCGGCATGAGCTTCGCCGGCGGCTTGGCCCTGCTCGCCGCCAGCAAGCCGGAATACGCCGAGCACATCGGTTTCGTGGTGGCCATTGGCGCCCACGATGACCTGCGCCGGGTCTCACGCTTCTTCGCCACCAACACCGTGGAGAAGCCCGATGGCACGACCGCGCCCTTCCCTGCCCACGAGTATGGCGTCCTGGTGTTGGCCTATGCGCATCTTGAGGATTTGTTCTCCGCCGAAGACGTGCCCATCGCCCGCGAAGCATTGCGCCTGTGGCTGCATGAGAAGGCCGAACTTTCCCTCAGCACCGCGAAGAAACTTACGCCCCCGGGACAGCAGATGTTTGACATGATTCTGCATCATCACGATGTGTTGCGGCCCAGGCTGCTGCAGGAAATCGAGGCGCACCGGGATGAGATGGAGCCGGTATCGCCCCACGGCCAGGTCGGAAACATCTCCATGCCGGTGTTCCTGCTGCACGGCGCGGGTGACAACGTGATTCCCCCGACCGAGAGCGAGTGGCTGGCCCATGATCTGCCGGCCGGCGGGATGAAGCGTCTGCTGATCAGCCCGGCGCTCATTCATGTGAGTATGGATGACAAAGTAACGCTGCGCCAGCAGTGGGAGCTGATCGATTTTATTGCCCAGGTGCTGGATAGGGCCGATCAAAACCATTAGCCGCGAATGAACGCGAATAAACGCGAATTGAAACCAAAGGCAAAAACGAAAAAACAAGAACGGCAACAAGAGAACCGCTCCTGGCCCAGGTCTGGTATCTTGTTGATTTCTTGTTTGTTTGTTTGTTTGTTTGTTTGTTTGTTAATTTCTTGTTTGTTTCTTGTTTTTGTTCTTATTTTCTTGTTCTTAATTCGTGTTTATTCGTGTTCATTCGTGGCCAATCCAGGTTTTCATTCGCGTTCATTCGCGGCCAATATTCCCTATTTCTCTTCACTCACCAGGGCAGGCGCCGCATAGGTTGGCAGTTTCTCCCGTGCCCGGTTTAGCCGTTGGATTTCCAGATCATCGAATAACAGCGACGGGGCCACGATCGAGCTGGGCACCGGATCGCGGCGGTTATAGACGTAGGTATCATTGCCGGCGGCGATGATGTTGCTCCGCAACGTGCGCGTATCGAGTTGGTTGAAGTTAGCTCCGCGGACCAGTTCCATGTGGCCATCTTTCACGTAGACGCGCCACAGCAGACGCGGCGCCAGCCGCAGGCCGGTGGTCTCCACATAGTATCCATACGGACGGCCCTGGTCGCGGCACATGCCAATCAGCCTCTTCTTCAGGTCTTCAAACGAGACACCATCCACGGCCTTGAATATGAGATTGGAAATCTGCGCACGGGGATTGCCCGCGTAGCCCGAGCGTCCGTGTCCGTTCGAATGCCCGAAATCGCGGATCGGATCACGGGACATCAGATAATTCACCAGTACGCCCTTGTCGATGACCGTGACGGTCTGGGCCTTTACGCCTTCGTCATCCACGTCATAGCTGCCCACCAGCGTCTGGCCGTCGATCTTTAGCGGGCGCGGATCATCCACGACCGTGAAGAAATCAGGCATCACGCGGCTCTTATAGTAGGAAGCAAATTCGCCGTTGGTGCGCGCCGGATTACCGAGGTCGGGATGGATCCCCAGGATGTTGGGCACAATCAGCCGCTCAAACAACGCGGTGGCCGCATCCGCGGAAAACAGCACCGGGCCGTGATAATCGTCTTCCATCACCGGCGCAGAGCGCAGGGCGGCAAAAGTTCCAATCAGCGTGTGGGCGTCTTTCTTTAGTTCCTCAGGCTTCGGCAGTTCGTCCAGCCGGCCCACAACATACCCCTGGCTGCGCTCCAGCCGCATTCCGTCGTTGGCCTGGGTGGAGCCGGAAATTGCCAAAGTATAGACGGCGCGGCCGTTGCGCGTGACTGTGCCTTCGGTATTCACAAAATAGCGGTTCAGTATGCGGCAGTTCAAGGTGGCATCCGAGCGCTCAAGCAGAGGATCGCTGCGGAACAGGTCGGATGAGACGCGCAACTTCTCGCGCCATGCGTTCCTATCCACATCGATGCCGGCAACCGGTTGCACCAGTTCGGTCGGCTTTTCCTGGGAAAAATCGGCAATCTCGTTCTCTACCTGCACGTTCTTGAGGGCCGCCTGCTTCTCGCTCAATCCACCCAAGGCGGCCTTGTATGCTTTGTCCGTGGCCAGCCACAGTTGATGCCGCAGGGCCATCTGGTTATCGTCAATGGGAATCATGCCTTCGAGCGTGCCCTGGCCATCGCCGAAGTAGCTGTCCTGTTTGTAGTCGCCGATGCGCACCACCACACGCACCACGCGGCCGATGCTGGTCTGGTCCTCGAGCAGCGCGCCCAAAATGGCGTCGGATGAGTAGTCCTGATATTCCGTGACCTGATAATCGATGTAATAGGGACGCTGCAACTGGCCCAACTGCAATTTTTCCTGGGAGCGCTTGAGCTCGCTGAGCATCGCCTTGAGCGTGGCATCGCCATGATCGTTGCTGGAAACCGCGCTGGCGGGCTGGTCGCTGGCCGGGGCCGCCAGGACGAAACACAGCAGCACAGCAAGTACCATTGAGGTTGAAATCGTCCGTCGCATTAGTGGGCCTCCGGTTTCCGGTTGTGCTGCGCGGCGGGGACTAAGCGGGCCCCATTGAGAGTTGGCGGAGGCAGAACCGGCGGCCGATCATGGCCCTGCGCGACCTTCTGGACTTCAATCTCAGAGAACAGCATGGCCGGCGCAGCAGCGGAAACCGGCACCGATCCGGATTCGGCGCCGCACTCACCGTTGAAGACATCCATCTTCTGGCCTGTGAGCACGATGCGATTGAGCGCCGCCAGCGGAGTGCCGATGATATCCACGCCCCGGACGAGTTCGTCCGGGCGTCCATCGGCGTAGACCTTCCACACCATCAGGGGCATGATCTGGAATGCCTGGGGCATGTTACGCACGGTGAGGGTGAAGCCGCCGGCAATGTCTTCGAAATAAAGCCCATAGGGCTTCTTCTGCGACTTGATCTCTTCGATGAGCCGGGCGCGCAACTCCGAATCGGGTATGGATTTCGAAGAACGCACGATCAAGTTACCCTGGCGACCGACCGGCATCATACCGGTCTGGGCGCGTCCGTGACCGTTGGAGTGCAGGAAACCTTTGACCGGCATGCGCGACATGAGGAACTGCTTGAGCACTCCATGGGCGATCAATTCGACTCGCGTGCTCTTCTGCCCTTCCTCGTCATAGCTGTAATTGCCGCTCAAGTCGGTGCCGCCCAGTGTCACCAACGTAGGATCGTCTTCCACGCTCAGGAAAGGCGGCAGCACGGGCTGATCAACCTTCTTGGTGAAGGTCTGGCCTTCGTTCTCGCCCCGCTGTCTCTGGCCTTCCAACCGATGCCCCACTACTTCATGAAAAAAGACGGCGGCCGCGCGGCCTGAGAGCAGCGCCGGACCGGTAAACGGCTCCACCACCGGAGAAGTCTTCAGCTTTTTAAGGTCTTGCGCGATCTTTTCGATCTTGGCGATGATCACGTCATCGGAGGGAAGCTTATCGAAGGATGCGCCATCGAAGGTTTCCGAGCGGGCCAACTCCATCCCATCTTCGGCGCGGGTGCTGGCCAGGGCCAGAATCCGAATCAGCGGACGCGAAGTAACGATCCGCGAGCCTTCGCTGGAAACAAAATAACGTGTAGGGCTATCGACCACCAGGACCACCTGGGCGCTTTCCACCTCCGGATAGCGGTTGAAGATGGCCGAGAAGCTACGGACCTTCTTTTCCCATGCCTGCTGGTCGAACTTCGGCGGCACCGCCGGAACGCCAATCGCAATCTGGGCCTTCTCCGTGGAAAAATCGGCGGATGCGTCGTCTTCTTCCGCGTGTACTTTGATATTGGTCTTCACTTCCAGATAGGCTTGCGAGGCCTTCTTGTACATGTGGTCGGTGTTTTGCCACAGCACGCGCGCAATGGCATCCGGCTTGTCGTCAAGTGGCAGATTGGCGTTGGTGACCGCGTTGGTGCGGTTTTCGCCATGGGTATTGTCGAGATCGCGTCCGCCGACCCGTACGGTAATGCTGCCCACACGCTCATGCCGGTTAATATTCGCCACAATGGCCCCGTTGGCGGCGATGATGACCGAATTGAACTCGTCACTGGCGGAATAGCTGATGAAATAAGGCGCAGGTTCAGCCTTGCTCAGGGAAGACATGGCCCGGTCAAGCTCCTGCTGCATGGTGCGCAAAAGCACAGACTCGGCGGCGATGGATGGGCTGGATTGAACGGCAGTCCCTGGGACCAGCGAAACACCCCAAAACAACCCGAAAACGAACAACCTGCTGATCGGCATATAACTAAGAGTTTACCTGAACATTTAGACGCCGCAAATTACCTTCGGGTAGCAGGAATTAACGCTTCTTAAGCTCTTCCATGACGCTGCTGATCAGTTCCTTAGAACCATTCAGAGCTTCCAGGATAATCTGCAGGTCCATGGCCGGCTTGCCCGGCTGACGGCTGCTCTGGCAATAAATCCCATGCTGCCCCACCAGCACCAGGGCGTCAGTCAGCAGATCAAGCGTCACCGCCAGCCGCCCGCGAGGAATGCCCATCATAAGTTCGTACTTTTCGAGGTCGTCGTGTTTGTCGTCAAGAAGGCTCAAGAATTTTCACCGCAAAGGGCGCTAAGGACGCAAAGGAAAGACAAAGTCATAAACCGTTTGCGACTCGCTTGATGCCCTGCTTTAAATGCAGTACATGAAAGTTGATAAGCAGCCCCAGTTTCTTACCGCTGAGCTTCAGGTGAGAGAGTAATTGGGCTTGATGAACAGGAATCAATGCATCGACCGCTTTGATTTCAACAATCACCAGATCGTCGACCAGCAAGTCAAGGCGATAGCCAACATCCAGCTTTACGCTCTTGTAAATCAGGGGTAACGGAATCTGAACAAGAACTTTCAAGCCGACTTCGCGCAGTTCATAAGCAAGACACGCTTCGTATGCACTCTCCAGGAGGCCGGGCCCCAAAGCGGTGTGAACTCGGAAGGCCGCGTCCAAGATAAACCGGCTAATCTCATTTTCGCTTCTTTCTCCCATACCCAAAGCATCCACTTCAAAGAAATCTCTTACTCTTCTTTTTTACCTTTATTCTTTTTTTATCTTTTCCTCTTCTTCTTTTTCTTCCTTCGCGTCCTTAGCGCCCTTTGCGGTGAAATGCTCTTAAGAAGGCTTCCACCGCAACACAGGCTTCCTCGCCGCAGCCGTCTCATCCAGCCTCGAGATGCGCGTCGAATGCGGTGCATTCTTCACCATTTCCGGGTCTTCTTCCACTTCTTTGGCGATCGATTTCATGGCATCCACCAGCAAGTCGAGTTCACCGAGGGACTCGCTCTCCGTGGGTTCGATCATCAGGGCGCCATGTACTACCAGTGGGAATGACACCGTGTACGGATGGAACCCGTAGTCGATCAGCCGCTTGGCTACGTCGCCGGTCTTGACGCCTTTCTTGGTCTGCAAATGGTCGCTGAAGACCACTTCGTGCATCGAGGGCGTCGCGTACGGCAGTTCGTAAATGCCTTCCAGCTTTTTACGGATGTAATTCGCGTTCAGCACCGCGTCTTCTGTGGTCTGGCGCAGGCCATCGGGTCCATTGGCCATAATGTAGGCCAGGGCGCGGACGTGCATGCCGAAGTTCCCGAAGAACATGCGTACGCGTCCCACGGAGTTGGGCCGGTTGTAGTCGAGGCCTAGTGTGCCGTCGGGCTTCTCGATCACCGCCGGCAGAGGTAGGTATGGTTCCAGCATCTTCTTGCAGGCCACCGGTCCGCATCCGGGGCCGCCGCCGCCATGGGGCGTGGAAAACGTTTTGTGCAGGTTCAGGTGCATCACGTCCACACCGAAATCGCCGGGACGCGTCTTTCCCACCAGGGCATTCATGTTGGCGCCATCCATGTAGAGTAGCCCGCCCTTGTCATGCAGGATATCTGCGATCTTATGGATTTCCTGCTCGAAGATGCCCAGCGTGTTGGGATTCGTCAGCATCAAGCCGGCGACGTCTTCATTCATCTGTGCAGCCAGCGCGCTGATATCGACCATCCCCCGGTCGTTGGATTTCAGGTTCTCGACGGCGTAGCCGCAGATGGCAGCGGTGGCCGGGTTGGTTCCGTGGGCCGAATCGGGAATCAGTATCTTCTTGCGCGGATTGCCCTTCGATTGCAGGAAGGCGCGAATCAGCAGAATGCCGGTCATCTCACCATGAGCCCCGGCGGCCGGTTGCAGCGTGATGGCATCCATGCCGGTAATATCGATCAGGCAGTCGGCCAGGGTCTTCATCACGCGCAGGGCTCCCTGGGAAATCTTCTCCGGCTGATACGGATGCGCCTCCGCCAGTCCTCCCACACGCGCCACAACTTCGTTGACGCGGGCGTTGTACTTCATGGTGCAGGAACCCAATGGATACATCCCCAGATCGATGGCGTAGTTCCATGTGGAAAGCCGGGTGAAGTGGCGGATGATCTCGATCTCGCTGACTTCGGGCATATGGCCCAGATCTTCACGCGCGGCCCCGCCCAGCAGCTTCTTGTGGTCCACGGCGGGCACGTCGAGCGGCGGCAGCTTATAGGCTTTTTTGCCCGGCGATGACAGCTCAAAAATCAGCTCTTCGTTCTGGTTTACGTGACGAGTTGCTTTCTTGATGTCTTTGTCGCTCATTGGCCCACCACCTGGACTGCTGTATCGATTTCCTGTTTGGTATTCATCTCCGTGCAGCACCACACGGCAGCATTCCCCAACTCGGGATAAAAGCCGCCCAGCGGCAGCCCGCCGATCACCTTCTTTTCCAGCAGCCGGTTGTTGGCTTCTTTGGGGTCTTGTTTGCTCTGCACGACAAACTCGTTGAAACGCGGCGACCCGGTAAACAGCAGCTTGTTCTTCTTGGCGAATTCATTGGCGGCATAAGTGGCTTTGGCCAAGTTCTGCTGCGCCAGTTCCTTCAAGCCTTCGCGTCCGTAGACCACCATATAGATCGTAGTCATGAGGGCGATGAGCGCCTGGTTGGTGCAGATGTTGGAAGTCGCCTTCTCCCGGCGGATGTGCTGCTCGCGCGTGGAAAGCGTCAGCACAAAGCCGCGCTTGCCGTTTTTGTCGGTCGTCTCACCGGTCAGGCGGCCCGGCATCTGCCGGACAAACTTCTCTTTGGTCGCCATCACGCCCGCGTACGGCCCGCCAAAGCCCAGGGGCACGCCGAACGACTGCATTTCCATGGTGACGATATCGGCCTCCACCGGAGGCTTCACCACGCCCAGGGACAACGCCTCAGAGATCGACACCGACAGCAGCGCGCCTTTCTTGTGTACCAGATCGGCGATCGCCGTCACGTCCTCAATGCACCCAAAGAAATTCGGCGATTGAATCAACACGCAGGCCGTATCATCCGTAATTTTCTTTTCCAACTCGGCCATATCGACCCGGCCATTTTCCAGATAGCCGAAATCGCTGATCGGCATGCCCTGGTGCTGGGCGTAGGTCTTCATGACCTCCCGGTACTCGGGGTGGACGGTGCGGGCCACCAGCGTCGCTTTCCTTCCCGTAACGCGCACCGCCATCATCGCGGCCTCGGCGGCCCCCGTAGAGCCGTCATACATCGACGCGTTGGCGACTTCCATGCCCGTGAGCTCGCAGACCATGGTCTGAAATTCAAAGATGGCCTGCAACGTGCCCTGCGAGATTTCCGGCTGGTACGGCGTATAGGCGGTCAGGAACTCGCCTCGGGAAATCAGCGAATCGATGATCACCGGGCGATAGTGGTGATAAGCGCCCGCGCCCAGAAACACGGCGTATCCGGCCGCGTTGGCTTCGCCGCACTGGCGGAAGTAGTCGATGATTTCCGACTCCGCCATCTGCCGGGGCGCCTTCAGGTCACGCTTCAGCCGGTACTCGGCAGGGATGGGCGCAAACAGCTCGTCAATGGACTTAATGCCGATCTCGCGCAGCATCAGCTCGCGGTCGGCCGGAGACTTAGGTAAGTAGCGCATGTGTGGGCCTGGCTCGCCTTCTGGAATGAATTACTTTTCTTCAGCAATATAGGCTTCGTACTGTTCGGCGGAGAGCAGCGCATTGAGGTCGCCGGGGTTGCTGAGTTCAACTTTGATCATCCATGCTCCATGGGGGTCGGAATTGACGTTTTCTGGCGAAGAGTTCAGCGCCTCGTTGATCGCCACGATCTTACCGGAGGCCGGGGCATACAGCTCGGAAACGGCTTTCACGGATTCCACCGTGCCGAAGCTCGCGCCCGCCTCAATCTGGGCGCCGACCTTGGGCAGTTCCACGAAAACAATGTCGCCCAGCGCCGCCTGCGCATGATCGGTAATGCCCACCTGCGCGCTGTTGCCCTGCGCCTTGATCCACTCGTGCTCTTTGGTGTACTTGCAGTCTTTGGGATATGCCATGAATGATTTTTCCTTTTCTGCTTTTCGTATTTCGCGCCTCGTGCTTCTTTTAAAAAGCCGCTCAGGTCTTCCCTTCCCCGCTCTTCTTCGGTGCTTCCCTCTGCTCTTCTTTGGTCTTCCTGCTCTGCCCTTCAACAACCAAGCGCTGATCGCTAAAAGCTAATGGCTAAAGGCTAAAGGCTATTTGCCAATTGCTATTTACCAACTGCCGCCTTCTTCTCCCGCTTGTAAAACGGTGTCGGCACCACCTTGCACTTCACCATTTGTCCGCGGACTCCAACCATCACCTCGGCGCCCAAGGCCGAGAACGCCGGAGGCACATAGGCCAGGGCAATATTCTTCTTGAGGAAGGGCGCATAGGATCCGCTGGTTACTTTGCCGACTTCCTTCCCGGCAGTATCAAAGACTTTGTAGTCATCGCGCGGAATGCCGCGGTCCACCGCTTCCAACCCCACCAGGACCCGCTTCAATCCCGCCGCTTGCGCCTCGGCCAGCGCCGCCCGCCCCACAAAGTCGCCTTTTTCCATCTTGCAGTAGCGTTCGAGGGACGCCTCCCAGACGTTGATCTTGTCGGAGATTTCATGGCCGTAGAGCGCCATCTTGCCTTCCAACCGTAGCGTATTGCGCGCGCCCAATCCGCAGGGCACAATGCCGAACTCTTTGCCGGCCTCGGTCACCTCATGCCACACCCGCTCGCTGGTAGGGACATCGGAGGGAATGTAGATCTCAAAGCCATCTTCAGCGGTGTAGCCGGTGCGGGCAACCAGGGTATTCGCCAGGCCGCAGACCGTGCCGTGTTTGAACCAATAATTTTTAATCTGGGAAAGATTGACGTCGGTGAGTTTCTGCAGCGTGGCTTCGGCCTTGGGTCCCTGGATGGCAATCTGTGTGTAGTAGTCGCCTACATCGTCGGCATGACATCGAAAGCGGCTGACGTTCTTGCGCACCCACTCGTGGTCCTTTTCGCGCGTGCCGGCATTGATCACCAGCAGGTAATCGTTCTGTCCCATCTTGTGGACGATCACGTCATCGACAAACGTGCCCTCCGGATACAGCAGCGCGGAATAGTGGGCCTGGCCTTCCTGCAGCTTGGAAGCATCGTTCATGCTGACCCACTGGACGGCATCAAGCGCCTGCGGCCCACGAATCAGGATGTCGCCCATGTGCGAGACATCGAACATGCCCACGCCGTTGCGCACGGCCAGGTGCTCTTTCATCAGGCCGCCGCTGGAGGGATACTCCACCGGCATGTCCCAGCCGCCAAAATCAACCATTTTCGCGCCCAGCCGCCGATGCTGGCCATTGAGCGAGGTCTTTCTGAGGGTCTTGGTTTCTTCAGTAGAGGACAAGCGAATTTCCTTCTTTGAACGGGAGTCGGGCCAACAGAGCACGCCGCAACGATGTCGAGAACTAAGTAGGGTAACACCCGGTTTTTGCGGGGTCAAACAATGACCTGCAGGTTCACCTCACGACCACCACAAACCCGACGTAGAGACGTAACTTATTACGCCTAAAGGCCCGCAAACGTAAACACCCCGGCATTCCGCCTAACAACTCCCTGTCGGCTTGCAGCGTCGCGTAATTCGCGCTAATCTCCGGGCTATGGCCAAAGAATTCATGTGTGCCCAATGCGACTCCCCGGAATTCCGGTGCAAATGCACAAGATACTGCTGCCTGTGCCAGGCCCTCTTCGACGTGCGCCTGTGCGAAGACGGTCTTTACTATTGCAGGCCCTGCCGTGAATCCTGCGATCTGCAAGCGCAATACAAGGACAAGGTTTGAAGAATCGGGGCATCGGGAAATCGAGACATCGGGAAATCGGAAAAACGGGATTAGCCCGCTCGCTCGACCTGATCTCCCGATTTCCCGATGTTCCGATTTCCCGATCTCTTGACCCTCGGATGTCCCGATCAGCGATTCACTCAGAAAATCTCCGCAATTACTACCTGGCCCTGTTCACCCGTTGGGGACCACAATGCTGGTGGCCTGCGCAAACGCGCTTTGAAGTCATCGTGGGCGCCTATCTCACCCAAAACACCAACTGGAGCAACGTCGAAAAAGCCATCGCCAACCTCAAGCGCCAGCGGATGCTCAGCATCAAGGCCATCCGCGAGATTCACATCTGGAACCTGGAAGAGCTGGTGCGCCCTTCCGGATACTTCCGGCAAAAGGCCCGGCGGCTGAAGGGCTTCGTCGAATTCTTAGACAAACAATACAGCGGATCACTCGACCGGATGTTCGCCCAGCCCACGACCGCACTGCGCGCCGAACTGTTGGCCCTGAACGGCATCGGTCCGGAGACCGCCGACTCTATCCTTCTATACGGCGGCAATCACCCGGTCTTCGTCGTCGATGCGTACACGCGCCGCATCCTGGAACGCCATCGCCTGATCAAGAAAAAGACCACCTATGAAGAAATCCGCGCCCTGGTGGAAAGCGCCGTCAGCAACGCCCCGCCGGCAGCCTTGACGGTCATCCAAGCTGGAAAAGATTCCAGACATCCGGTCTCGCGTATGAGCTCCATGGAGCGCAGTGAACTGTCCCAGCACTACAACGAATTCCACGCGCTGATCGTCAGAGTAGGCAGCGAGTATTGCAGGAGCAAACCGAGGTGTGAGGGCTGCCCTCTGCAGGGGTTTTTGCCGGAAAAAGGTATGGGGGCACTGCGGCCTGCCACTCCGGTTGTTTCCAAACGCGCGAAGGCAAAAAACAAAATTACAGCCAGCAAATAACACAGGGTGCTCTATCTCCGAGTGAAACCCGTCCGGCTCATCGAATGCGACTCGTTCCCCAAGAATCTTGATCCGAAACAAGCTACGCCCCGCGCATGACCTACTTCGCCGATAGAATCCATTTCTATGGAATTTGAGATAGTCATACCAAAAACAGAATTTAGGTCTGCGCAATAAAAAACATCTGTCTCTAGGAAATGAATTGACGTTCGTTTATTTTGTGATACGCTCTCCCCGATGCACATCGCCCCTTTTCGGGACGCAATTTGATTATGTCGTAGTGCGAAGGACCCAAAACCGGACCTGAGTTCACAACTCAAAACCGGGTTGCTTCCCCCAAAAGGACACTAGAAACGTTGTCTTGTTTAATTTCGGAGGACGCAATGAGAAGATCAGGTAGATATTGCTTTTTGTACTCCTTGCTGCTGGTGGTTTTAACAGGGGGCCTTGCCGCGTACGCGCAAGTTGACTACTCTACCGCGACGCTGAAAGGCTCTGTAGCCGACCCGCTAGGGGCGGTTATCGCCGGCGCCACCGTCACCGTGACGAACCAGAGTACGGGCTTCACGAAAGCCGTGAAGGCCAACGCTGAAGGCAGCTATGTAGTGCCAGTGCTGCAACCAGGCACATATAGGATTACGGTGGAGGCGGCTGGGTTCCGGAAGGAAGTCGTCGATACCTTCACTCTAACGGTGGGCGCCGTCGCGGTTTATAACGCCCATCTGACAGTAGGCGCGGCTTCGGAAATCGTCGAGGTCTCCGGAGACAGCGCACCGGTAATTCAGGTGACGCAAACCCAGCAGGCCGACTACATCAATCAGATCGCGGAACAGAATATCCCCAGCGTCAGCCGTGATTACTCCACCACCATTCAGTTGCTGCCCGGAATGACCAATGCTGAGGCCATCCATAGCTCGGGTGCGCAACGCAATATCGGCGCGTTTGCGGTGAACAATTTCACCACCGCCGGCGGTAACGGGCGTGGCGGACTGGTTACGATTGACGGCGGCGAGAATGACTACGGGTCAGGCTCTTCCCGGACTGCGCACATCTCTCCCGACGCCATCCAGGAGCTTCAGGTCAACCGCAATTCGTTTACCGCGGAGTTTGGATTCACTTTGGCCGAGCATGTGAATGTGGTCACCAAATCCGGCGGCAACCAACTCCACGGAAGCCTCTTCGGCCTGTTCCGCGACCAGCGGACCGACGCCAAACCTTTCTTCCAGATCTCCAACAACGACTCCTTGAACCAGGATTACCATATCGGCGGTTCCCTGGGGGGCGCCCTGGTCAAAGACAAGCTCTTCTTCTTCATCAATACTGAAGGCTACCGGACGACTTTCGAGAGTCTGAAGACCTTTAACACACGCTTTGTTACTGGGCCCTCTGCCGCCCAACAGGCCTATATACAACAAGTGGCGACGACGAACCCCGGCGCTGCGGCCTCGTTGAACGCGATCTTGACCCCCGCCAACAATCCTTTCGTGCAGCAGCTGATTGCCGGGCAAAGCGGCTTCGTTCCCGGCGACCAAAAATGGATTGACAGTGTGGCCCGCCTCGATTGGCATCCTAACGACAGCGACAACTTGAGTTTGAGACTTCTGCATGAACGCGAGGACGCTCCTCTCAACTTAGGTGGAGGCGCCGGCGGATACGGCGCAGGGGTTGGGCCCACGATATCGAGCAGCTATGCCACCAGTGACACCATCCGCGACTATGAGGCGTTGATCACCTGGAGCCACATCTTCAGCCCTGCGCTTCTCAACACTCTGCGGGTGCAATTCGTTCCCGAAAACCTGATCGCCCTTTCCTGGAACAATAACCATGGCGGTCCGACAACGCCTTTTTCCGCTTTTACCGATGGATTTGGCACCTTCGGCCCCCTGCTGGGCGCAGAGGTGTTTGGTCATCAGCGGCGTTACCAGTTTGAAGATAGTGTCACATGGAACCATGGCAACCACTCCTTCAAGTTCGGTGAGTCTTTCCGCCCGGTGAAGTACACCTTCTTCGATAACCTGTATGCTCACTCGCAGGTTGCTTATGTGCCCGGGATTCTCCCGATTCTCACGCCCGGCGTTTTGCCACCGGCCTTGGCCGCGCAGGCAGTGGCGGCCGCGGGGTTGCCTCCGGCGTCTACCAACCTGACCTCACTTCAGTCTTTCGGCGTCGGCCTGCCGACTCAATTTCGCACCTCCACCGGCAACAACGCCTTAATCTCCAACTGGGCCTACTATGGCGGCGTCTATTTCCAGGACTCGTGGAAGATGACCTCCCGGCTGACCGTGGATGCGGGCATTCGCTTTGACGCAGATCAGGAATCCTTCCCCGGCCAGAATACCAACTACTATGCTTCGCCGCGCGTAGGCATTGCCTACGATGTATTCGGTGACCACAGGACCCTTCTCCGTGCCGGCGGCGGGATTTTCGTTGCCCCGGCCCAATTCCAAAATGCTTATTACTCCAACCTGTACAACCCGGCCGGGGCGCTAGGGTTTGCTCAAGCGGTGGAAACCATTGGCACGCCTGGATACGCTGCCTTGCTTGGAGCGCTTTTTACTGAAGGAAACTTGCCGGTCCTGAAGCCCGTGACGGCCGCGGACTACGCTGCCGCAGGCATACCCATTGCACAAGGCCAGGCCCATGGAATCGGGATTATCAATCCTGCTGCGGGCTACAAGAACAATTACGGCATTCAGGCCAGCTTAAGCGTGCAACGTGAACTGACTAGGAACATGTCGCTCGAAATCGGCTACAACATGCAGCACACGGTCCACCTGCAGGACCCCCTGGAAGTTGGGTTTGTAAATAGTGGCAAGTTTGATCCTCTGCTCGGCCCCATTTTGACCCCCAATCCGGCCAACAACCCGTTGATCGGCGGTCAGCCTAAGTTTGAGACCCTCACCAGCTACTGCGCCTGTGGTGGGGCAATCTATCACGCGGGCACGGTCTCGCTGACTCGGCGTTTTGCCGACCACCTACAATTCCAGACGAACTACACCTGGGCCAAGGCCATCGATGATGTATTGGACTTCTCTTCTTTCACCAGCACCTACTTTCCAACCACTCAGGGCAAAGACCGCGCCATATCTCCCTTTAACATCGGCCAGTCTTTCACCACGAGTGCGGTTTACATCACTCCTTTCCAGAGTGGCTCCGGAAGCCTTTTGACGCGGGCCCTGGCGGATATCACCCTGGCCCCGGTCGTGGTCCTGCATTCGGGCACACCGTTCGAGTTGTTTGACAGTCCAGCCGTTGGCGCAGCCGGCAACGGTCTGGTGCAGGAAGCCCTCAATCAGGCGCGTCCCTTCAATGCCCCGCGTGATAGCGGTATTCTTCCCTGGAACTATCGCTGGGACATGAAGTTCAACAAAGACCTTCGTCTTTCCAAGAACCATGAAGCCATGCGCTTGGGTCTGAGCGTGACCGGAGCCAACCTGCTCAATCACACCAACTTTACCGGTGTGAACGGCATTTTCCCGAGGGGCACAGCGGCCTTGGCAGCCGCAACAGCTTTGCCCAATGGCGGCAATCTTCTGAATGGCCCTTACAACATCCGCGGAGTAAAGACCCTTGACTTCCAGCAGGGCTTTGTTCCGGGGTCTGTTCCCGGGTCCTTCAATTCCGCCGACCTTCCGCGTCAGATCCAATTTGGCGCGCGCCTGAGCTTCTGACCCTATCTCGATCGTCGAGATGGGCTGTACTGTAAGTAACCATCGAACGCGGCCACCGGTTAGAGCAGGATACCCGGTGGCCGTAGTCCTCATTTCACTGCTGAAGAAGCGCGCTCCAGGATCGCCACAGACCGGCAGCTTAGGCGGCTGTAGCCTAATGTCACTTACTTTGGCTTTAGCCTCGGCAGGTAACAAGTCACGACTTTCAGTCGTGCCTGGACTTCCACATTTTCACCACGGACGTCTAGTCTAGAGGCCGGCGGAAATTAAATACCCACGCGGGCGCACCATGCCCCGTGCATCCGATCTCCGCTCGATCATCCAATTTCCATTCATATCGATTTCATAAGACCGCTGAAGGCTGCAAAAGAGTCGCGCTTACCTTCCCTTTCCGAATGAATGTCCCAAAAGGCAAACTCCTGAACGGAAGGGTGCTCTCGAATCCTGCTAAGGTAGCGACGCCACATTGGCTCCTCTCCGTAGATAGATTTCGCCATGCCAGACATGCAAATTGTGTTCCTTGGATGTCCACAAACCCCTGCCATAGCAACGCACGCATAAGGGCTTTGCCTAAAATACGAAGGGACAAACGACCTCGCGTATATCTCCAAGACCTCCAATGTGGCCTCCGGGGTTGGAAGAAGGAAATCTGCAACACAAAAGGAAAGGCCATGTTTGGCAGCAAGCAGCGCGCTTCGCCGGCTGCTTCCATCGAGCCAGATTGAGGGGGAAGCCACGTCTGCAGGATGGACCGTCATCGGCGAGCTGCGATCTAAGCAGGAAAGAAGTTGTTGCAGGCTATTTTCATAGAGCCCATCTTCCTGAATTTTCTTAAGTTCAGACAGAGATGACGCTTTGGAGTTCTGTCCCTCTTTTCCCCTGGCCAGGCCAAGATCGACCCGCCCTGGAAACAGTGAGTGTAAGAGAAGAAATGACTCTGCAATACGCAAAGGGTCATGGCGATCCAGCAGGATGCCAGCCGTCCCAATCGTCATCTGTATGGTCTTGCGGGCCAGTTCACAGAGGAGGACTTCTGGAGAAGACTGGCCATGATTCTCGCTATGATGCTCCGTCAGCCAGAACCTAGAGAAATTCAAGCTCTCCAAAAATGGAGCAAGTTCACTCGTCTCCCGGACAGCATCTGAAGCTCTTTGCCCGGGCCGGATTAGGGTAGCGTCGATCGCCGCGAATTTCATGCCTTTATATTTTGCTTGCAGCGACAAATCACACATGTTGGTCAGGGGCTACGCGACGGCCCCGCCCAAGGATGCCATATCGCCCATTACATCCCCGGAGAAACCTTCGCCGGGTAAAGGGTACGATACTGAGGGCTTTGTCATGAGCAGCGCATCTGCCAATATTTTCACCCGCTCTTCGAGACTGTCGTCCCAATATCGTTTGAAGGTGTCAATATTTGCTCGATTTCCTCCTGGCCGCGATGTCTCCAATTGCTGTTTTGCGCATCCACTGAGACACTGTGGCAGGTATTTGCAGGCTGAACAGCTTGCTTGCGCAAAGGAATCGAAGGCCAGATAGTCGTGTGGCATTTGCGGGGCGGCACTGGCAAGGATCGGAAACAGGGCGGTTGATCTCGAACTCGCCAGGAGATCGTGGATGTTTCCATGGCTCAGGCTCGAATTGCCAAAATCGGCTATACACCGATACAGTTCGCCATCGGGGCCCATCATGAGGCTGGCAGGGTTGACGGCACCGCACGCCGATTTGAGCGCACGCGGCATAGCCTGATGTGCGATCGCTGCCGGATCTTCATAAGGAGCGATGCGCCTCAGGAAATCGAGGGCAAACCTGTTGTACTGATGGTCTTCGATCATGCCTTTGTGAACAAAATCACAGGTGGTGTTATGCGGCCGAATTTGGGCAGGGTACGGAAAGACCCGCGATCCGGGATAGAGCCATCCGCGCGCTATGAACAAATCGATTAATTCGAATGCATCGGTGTAATTGCCGGGATCGCAGTTAATACGAAGATAGAGATTGACCGAACCGCGCACGTTTTCAATCGAGGCAGCAATTGCATCGAAAGATGAGATCGGTGTGTTTTTGTTCAGCGGACGGCGTCGCTTATTGTGATGATGGGGCAGTCCGTCAAATGTAAACTGAAGATGCTTGATTCTGCATTCTTGAATGAAAGATCTCGCCCCCTCTGGATCTGCTGGCCAACAGGTGCCATTGCTGATCATGGACGCCTTGTACTCTACATTATTCTCGCCGCAGTAGGCGATCAATTGACGCGAAAGATACCGGACTGCTTCAGGATGGAGCATTGGTTCGCCGCCAAACCACATGATCTTGAGCACCCGAACTCCACGTTGGCGAATCGTATTCGTGATATGTTCGGCGGCCGCGTCACAGGTGTCATTGGACATGCGCGAAGGGTAATGTTCCTCGAAGCAGTAATAGCAGCCCAGGTTGCAGTCCATGGTTGGCGCAATCGTAAACGATAGAATAGGCGCCTTTTTAAAGGTGTTTGTCCGGTCTCTCAATAGCTTAAGTTCGTCACAATCGGCGTCGATGAAGAAATTTCCGTTCTTTAAATCTCCGAGCGCTTTCCGTACAGTAAAATCGGCGCTCTCGGCCAGATCAAATTTTGCTTCTGCAGTCAGATACCGGGAAAGTCGATTGAAGTCGCTTGGCGAAATACTGACGAGCGCGTTGCTCACGCCGTTGAACAGCAGAAATCTGCCGGAATGCTCAAATATGTGGTTATAAAAGGAGGGCTTAACAAAGTCGCTCAATGGGGCCTCCGCAACAGAGCTTTCGGAGAGCATCGCCCAATTGCCGGCAATGCTCTCCGGATTAGGGTTTACGAATCAGTCTGATTCTGGAAGAAACGCCAAACCGATGTTAGGACAGTTGTTGCAATCGAGTCCCTGGGTAACATCGAACAAGGCCGCGTCTGGTTGAACCGGCGTTCCTTGATCTAACCAGCTAAGATTCATTGATGCGGAGATGGTGGGTTGAGAGAGATTTTCAGCAGCTTGCACAGAATACCTCCGTTTTTGATCGTTGCAGCACAAACTTAACAAAATACGGAACTAGGGTCAAGATAAATTGCAAGCGTAAATCGCAAGCATGCGGCGGCCCATTGCTCGATTTGTGATGCACTGGTTCCTGCAGAATACGTCTCGCCGACGCGCCTATAGCACAAAATCGCCAATCTTTCTGATTCTGATTCTAGCTAAATAGCGTGATGAAATTGGCTACTATCCGCAGCTCTTGCCCCGATTGCCGACCCTGCAATGCTTCCGGCCACTGTACCTGCGGTCACTGTACCAGATTATTGACTTCCCGGTTTATGGACGCACTTGTCAATAGGTCCCATTTGAGAAGACATGCCAAACGCCTATTCTTTTCTCAGAACAACTGCCGGATCGGTGCGCATGGCCCGAGAGGTCGGAAGCCAGGCTGAAAGTATTCCAATGGAAGCGATGGCAACCAGCGCGCCGCCCAGGGACAATGGATCAATGGGTCTAACGCCATAGAGCAACGGAGCAATAGCGTGTATCGAGAGCAAACAAGCGATCAACCCGATGATCGCCCCTGGAAGCACGATCTGAGCCACGTCCTTCACCAGCAGCAAGATCACATCTCTACTTTGCGCTCCAAGCGCGCCGCGGATGCCAAACTCTCTTGATCTCTGATTGACATCGTAGGACAAGAGACTATAGAGTCCAGCCCACCCAATCAGCACAGAGATGATGGAGAATATGGTTACGAGAATGGCCAGCAGGCGTTCCTGCCAGAGCGACTCTGCGACCTGCTGTTTCAAAGGCGCGACCTCAGAGAATGTCAGGCCTGCATCCAAGCGCGCAAGAGCATTTCTGGCTGCTGGAATGATGGACGAAGGTTCTCCATAGGTCCGGACATACAGATAGAATTGCGATTGCCAGTTGGGCTGTAATTCAATAGGAGTATAGTAGATTGGAAGCAGTGGTTCCCTGAGAGACCGATACTTGGAATCTCCAGCCACCCCGACGATGATGTTGGTTTCTGTGGCCATATCTCCTGCTCCTCCCATGCCAAACTTTTTTCCAACGGGGTCTTCGTTCGGGAAAAGGAGATGAGCGAAAGCTTCATTGATAACAGTTGGGCTGGGGCCCGAGTGGCCCATATCCACCAAAGAGAAGGCGCGCCCTTTGAGAATCGGAATGCCCAATGTACCAAAGAACGAAGCTGAAACACGATCGAGAGTTGTGTTCAGAAACGCCTCGGCCGCGATCTTTTGCCCTGGACGAGCCACTGAAGTCTTCAGGCCCACTCGCTGCATAACCACAGCAGTGGCGAAACCTGCGCTACGCACACCAGGGATCGCCTCCATCTCGGTTCTCAATTGCTCAGGGAAACTCGAGGACAGATGGGCTGAAGGACCTGCCAGGCCGGGATTGACGTGAAATAAAACCAGGTGCTCCACATCGAAACCTGGGCTGGTATGTCGCAACACATAAAAGGTATGCAGGAGAAGCCCCGTACCGACAAGCAGAATCAGCGTCGCTCCGGTTTGAACAATGAGCAGTCCCCTGCTCACGATTCCCGTGCGCTTGGTAGCGCTCCCGCCGCGAAGCACCACTTGGGGATCAACACGCGTAGCAACCCATGCCGTGATCGATCCTAATGACAGACTGAGCGCCAGGGCCAGCAAAATGGCCAAAAAATCCACCTGCCAGGACGGGGCAAGAGAAATCGGCGGAGAGGAGGTGCCCGCAGGAAGTAGCTTGCTCATGGGAGACGCACAAAAAGATGCAATACATATCGCGCCACAAGCGCCCATCAATCCATTCAGCGCCGACTCCAGTGATGCACGACGGACCAGGCTGCCGCGACTGGCGCCCAGGGCTATACGCACCGCGGTATCTCTCTCGTTGTGAGTTGCCTTGGCAATCAGCAACCCAACGACACTGGCGCAGACCATCAACAGCAACGTTCCGAGCCCCCATAGAAGCAAGGTCAGGGCGCGGCTGAATTGTTCACGCAAGGCAAACGTGCCCTGCGCGATAGGAACTACGATCCCCTTTCGCTTTGGACCCTTCCGTCCTGCGGCCTGCTCCAGCGCTGAAAAAGTTACGGCAAATTCCGCCTGCGCTTGTTCAATGGTTACACCTTGTTTCAGACGCGCTAATACGGAGAAATGGCGATCTGGCACAGGGTCTGTCAAGGCCTTTTGGGAAAGTTGGGGCTGGGCGCTCAGAGGCAGCCAAAGATCGGGATTGGTGTCGAGGGTGCTACCCAAAAAGCGGTCCGGCATTACCCCTATGACAATATAGGACAGACCTTGCAATTTGACGTGCGAACCTAAGGCTTGGATCCCGGCAAATTCGCGCATCCAAAACCGGTGGCTGAGAACAACGGGTATTTCTCCAGATCGCAGTGTCTCATCCGCATCGACAAAGACGCGGCCAACTTCGGCTGGAACTTCCAGTAAGGAGAAATAATTCGATGAAACCATCAGGGCGACAGCCGGTTGCACGCTGATACTTGTTGTAATGGTGGTATCTACAGTTCCTTCTATGGCGACATCCACAAAACTGTGCATAGCGCGGATGACTTCATAGCTGTTATATGGAAAGTACTCCCACGAAGTCCTCGGTGGCACTTGTGCTGCTGCACGAACGAGAGACCCAGGATGGGGAAGATGTAACGGGTGCAGAATCAGACGATCCAAGGCAGTATAGAGGAGAATGGCCGCGCCCAATCCACCAGAAAAAAGGAGAGCTATAGCGATACTCGCTCCAATCTGGCGACGGCTGTTAGAAAGGATGCCGAATCCCAAGTTCACCTCCAACCGAAAATGGCGGCTTTCACGGCAGCCGAATAATCTTACCATCTTTCATCTCGGATTGATCTTGCGCAACGACTCGATCGGGGCAGACGCATCTTAGATTTTTCGCGGAAGAGACTACGATTGCGGTTCTTTGGACATTTGGCAACCCAAATCTCGCGTTAACTTCGCCGGCTAG
>Ga0210403_10000962_pt1 | contig 28284 bp, 31 predicted proteins | sample IncBWC19MmetaG_FD_150863 | JGI IMG/M metagenome (GOLD analysis project Ga0210403, IMG submission 150863) | Forest soil microbial communities from Barre Woods Harvard Forest LTER site, Petersham, Massachusetts, United States - Inc-BW-C-19-M | ecosystem: Environmental > Terrestrial > Soil >...
GGGGTCGAAGAGCCAATACAGCGAGGTCCTTGCCACCATGCCAGTGATCGCCAGTACCGGAGCCATGCTTGGGAACGGGCACGAAGCACCATTGATGGTTCGGCTTTAGCTTGCCGAATCGAATCCTGTATAAGATTTGCAAGAATGGGGAACTCTAGACAAGTTTCTGGCGCCAGCGACGCGTCGAAGACGCGGTCTAAGCTTGGGACCAAAAACCCCTTCCTGTTTTATGGGCCTTTTCAGTGGGGCTAGCGGCGTAAGGACAATAGAATCATCGTGATTTATGGAGCGGGCGATGGGAATCGAACCCACGTCCGAAGCTTGGGAAGCACAGAGAAATAAAAATCGGGAGTATGTTTTGAAAAGCGGTGCCGTGGAGCCTGGCGAACCGGTGGATATTTATTCCGATTCGGAGATTCATTTCCGTCCACGAAGGATGGCCGCGAGTACGCGTGGGCTTCGGCGACCGTCGAGCACGGAGAGTACAAGGAGCGGCTCTTCGTCGGGTGCGTAGGCGATAAGATAATTGCCGACCGTCTGAAAACGCACCGGCGGTGAGGCGAGATCACTGCGTTGGTGGCCTTGATGGGGAAAAGGGACGAGCCTGCGAATGGCATCTAAAATGTCCTCACGGACACGCTTGGCGGCAAGAGGATTGTCTTTGGCAATAAATTCCCAGAGGCTGGTTATGTCCGACGCAGCGCCAGGGTGCAGCTCAAAACCCCGTTCGGCATTCATTTGGGATTGCGCTGTTTGAGCAGTTCATCCTCACGCTGGCGCAGGCTATCAAAGAAAGCCTCGCCGTCGATAGGCTTCACTCGACCGCTCTTAATGTCATCGTAGCGGCCATCAAGCATTTCGCGGACTTCTGCCACTTCTGTCAGATACCCAGCCAGGGCATCTTCCACGAGGTCGTCGGTCGCGCGGCCACTCTTGGAGGCGAGCTCAGTCAGACGCGACTCTGTCTCAGGCTTAATGTGCACTTCCATAACTGTCAGTTTAGGGACGTGGATTGGTTCTGTCAAAGCAATTGCCGCGAGAAGGAGAGCCCACCCGTTTGTTTAGACTCCGATGGCGCGGGCACCGAGATAACGCCCCGCTTTGGCGTGGCGTAGAGTCGCCACCCTTTCCTCAAGACTCCAGCCGCTCGACGCACCTCCCGCGATGGGCAGGTCAATGCGCTTCAACTCGAGCACGACGTCGACTTCGTGACGTCGCCACGTGACGTCGACTTCGTTGACTTGTCTCCTTTCCAAACCTAAGATGAGCGCGAAATGGTGGATTCCCACTCATTCCTCGGGCAAACCGTCTCTCATTACCGCGTCTTGGAAAAGCTCGGTGGTGGCGGCATGGGTGTGGTCTATAAAGCAGAGGACACCGATTTAGGCCGCTTTGTAGCCCTAAAATTCCTGCCCAAGGATTTAGCCCGCGACTCACAAACACTGGAACGCTTCCGCCGCGAAGCTCGCGCTGCGTCCGCGCTCAATCATCCCAACATCTGCACCATCCACGAGATTGGCAAGTACAAGGACCAATCCTTCATAGTGATGGAGTTTTTGGATGGGAAAACCCTAAAGCACATGATCGGTAGTCGCCCAATGGATCTGGAAACCCTGCTCTCGCTGGGTATTGAGATCGCGGAGGGGCTGGATGCTGCCCACAGCCAAGGTATCGTTCATCGCGACATCAAGCCCGCCAACATTTTTGTCACCAAGGGCGGACACGCCAAGGTGCTAGATTTCGGTCTGGCCAAGGTCGCACCTACAGCGAGTTCTCCCAGCCAGGTTGTATCGGGGAACACGATGACGGCCACGACGGATGACCAGCATCTGACCAGCCCTGGCTCTACTCTCGGCACTATCGCCTATATGTCACCGGAGCAAGCCCGGGCGAAGGAGTTGGATGCTCGCACGGATCTGTTCTCCTTCGGAGCGGTTCTCTATGAGATGGCCACGGGTCAGTTGCCCTTCCGCGGCGAGACTACGGCAACCATTTTCGAATCCATCTTGAACCGGGCGCCCGCTCCAGCCGTGCGGCTGAATCCCGAAGTGCCGCCCAAGCTGGACGAGATCATCAACAAGGCATTGGAGAAAGATCGCAATCTGCGTTATCAGCACGCGGCCGACATGCGCACGGATTTGCAGCGGCTGAAACGCGACACAGACACTGGGCGACAAGGCGAGGCACGGCGGTCGGAAGCGGGAAGCAGTGGAGTGGGCAGGTGGACGAAGAGCACGACGGGAGCGGCGGAGGGTTCGGGCAGTTCGGTGGTGGTGGAAGCGGCAAAGCGGCATAAGCTGTGGACCTTGGCTGGAGCGGCGGTGGTGCTGGCGGTGGCTGGCTACGGTGTGCATTCGCTGGTGCACAGGAAGCCACATGTGCCGTTTGAAAGATTTGCGATTACCCAGATTACGGATAATGGGAAGTCGGTGCTGACGGCGATTTCGCCGGACAGCAGGTTCTTGTTGGTGGTGATGGATGATAAGGGGAAGCAAAGTCTGTGGCTCCATAACATATTGTCGGACAGCGATACACAAGTGATTGCACCAGAGAGTACGAATTACCGGAACCTGTTGTTTTCACCGGACGGGAACTTCATTTACTTTCGGAAAGCGGTCGATACATCGCAAACCCAGTACAGTTTGTATCGCGCGCCGGTCCTCGGAGGCACGCCCCAGGTCATCGTTCGCAACGTCGATGCAGGAGCTACGTTTTCGTCCGACGGCAAGAGCTTTGCCTACGTCCGCCGGAACGACCCGGAATTCGGAAAGTACCGGTTGCTGATGGCGAACGCAGACGGCACAGGCGAGAAACTGATCGCCACTGGGCCTACAAGCGACGTCCCTTTCAGTCCGTCCTGGTCGCCAGATGGCAAGAAAATTGCCACGGTGATATTTGCGGGTACCCGGGAGGCAGCCGCGATCTACATCTTCGACATTGCTTCGGGAAAGAACTGGCGGATGCCGGGACGAGAAGTCATGCAGGTGTTGGAACAGGTGTGGATGCCCGACGGAAGCGGAGTGATCGTCAATTATTTCGGCGGTGACACTGGATACCGGCGGGCACAAGTCGGATTCCGGGCCACTTCTGGCGATTTTGATCCGATAACGCAGGATACGAACTTTTACCGTACGCTGACGATTTCGCCGGACGGTAAAACGCTGGCTACTGTGCAGGTAAAACAACGGGAGACCCTATATTTTCTGCCTGCTGGTGGCGTGGCAGAGAGTTCTGTGAGCCCCGCGCTCGCCCCGGACAAGGATTTGCTTGACTTCGCCTGGGCGGGAGAGGCTGAATTGCTGATTGACGAGGGCACGAAACTTCTGCGCGGGACGGCGGACGGCAACAACAGGAGAATGATCCTAGAGGATCCTGGGGCAGTCGTCCTCGGACCGAGACTTTGCGGCGTTGGGCGGTACATCGTTCTTGCTTGGGCCGGCCACGTGGAAGGGAAAAACATATGGCGGGTAGATAGCGATGGATCGAACCCGAAACAGTTGACACACGACAGGAAAGCCGGTACGCCGATTTGCTCACCGGACGGCAAGTGGGTGTACTTTCTCAACGAGAAGGCGCCCCTTGCAATCGAGCGGGTACCGATCGAAGGGGGAACACCGGAGGTCATCTCCGCTTCCCTGGTGCCCAACGGTGAGATCGTTTATGGACTTTCCCTTACCCCCGATGGAAAACTGCTAGCCTTCAGCCTTACGCGGAGGGAAACGCACAAGAAGCAGATTGCGTTGGTGAGTCTCGATCAGGAAGATGGAGGATCCACCAGTCGTTTTCTGGACGCCGATCCCCGGATATCGAACCACCCGGAGTTCACACCGGAGGGAATAGCTGTCGTTTATGCCATCTTAGAAAACGGCGTCGAGAACTTGTGGAGGCAGCCGATCGATGGGACGGCCGGCAGCCAAATCACAAATTTTCAGACCGACGTTTTTAAGAGCTATCAGTACTCGCCGGACGGAAAAACGCTCGGGGTGTTGCGTCTTCACAGGGATTCCGACGTAGTGCTGCTGCGGGATACAACTGCCAAGTAATCTAAACCGGCTACCAAGAAATCGTCGGAACTGTGAGGCTAATACTGCTGTACCTGGAATTAAGGACGCGTGGTACACACCGAGGTACACAGTAGCGATGTCTAAGACTGTCTTGCAATGACTTAGGATGCCGTCCGTGCTCTTGTAAGTCGTTGCAAGTACTTAAGAACCGCTCACTGTCACGGCAGAGGTCGCGAGTTCGAGTCTCGTCGTCCCCGCCATTCTTTCCAAAACAGTTAGGCTAAATTCAACAGTGGCGCTCGCGTCCGCAGAAAATACAAGCGACAGCACCGCGCGTTGCGCTTCCTGCTGAGACGGAGTCGGTGCTTGCGTGTAAACATCCAACATTGAACCCAACGAAGAACGCGCCGCTTTGTCGAGTAGGGAGGAAAGCAAGCAAATGAATCGCTTTGCGACGGTAAGACTTAGCAAACTTGGCGGGAGGATAGGGGCCTTAAGGACGGCCCCTGGGCCTTCACAATTTAGGGATTTCTATTCGCTCTCGGATGGCTCCCAAAGCTCGATCGGATTACCATCTGGATCTTTAAGCCACGCAAAGGTCCCCATGGAGGGATATTCCTCGGTCTTTTCGATTACCACGCCTTTACTCTTAAGATGGCTGAGGACTTCTCCCATGTTCTTCACTGTGTAATTAATCTTACCCGTTCGCGGCTTACCTTTGATGTCTTGATCAGTGGGCATAATCGCCCACGCTATCGTTCGCTTGATCTCCGGGTTTGCAAGATCCCTATATTCGAATGATGCGTAGATTGAACTGCACTCAGCATCTTCGCCCTGAGGAACTATTCCGAGGCAATCGCGATACCAAGCTGCCAGTCTCTTTGTATCATTAGAAAACAGAAAAGCGCCGCCAATTCCGTCGATCATAAGTTCCTCCCTTACGCATTGACTCGGTTATTGTCCCTTGTTTCGATCTACTTGCAAAATTAAAGCAGCCCCTGGAAGCGCGGCCATCACAAGTCTTATGTTAGCTCCGCATCTGTGCCGGTTTACGAACCGGCAGGCATAGTTCCAATTCAAAATGCGACCAATCCGTCGCGCTTTCTTTGTCCAGGAAAACCTCGAGTGCGGGTGCATGCTCGGGCTCGTAGGCACTGTTGATAAGCCAATCTCGGTAAAGGTAGTCCCAAGCCGTAGCTACCTTATGGATGTCGCCGGAAACCTTTATGACGGCGTATCGCATGGCTGGCATTTTCAATTTCGACATTCCATCCCTGCATTTGAAGGGACAAGACGACGCAAGACAGACCTCATATCGATAAAGATGCTTGGGGGTCACGTGTGGATCGTCTACCGTCATTCCGAAAAGAATTCCTTGCGAAAAAATATCCTGGGATTTGGCCCATTCGGTCATTGTCTTCACGGCGGCAAGTACTCTGTCCAGCTCGAAAGCATTCGTAACCCGAATATAGGCGACTTGCCTTTCGGGAATGTCGATCAATCTCACTGAAAACACGGCTCTCTTTTCTTCTGCACTCATGGAGAGACCATATTCGTCTTCCGGGAAGAGTTCTTTGCAAATCTTGCTCTTTTTGATCTCGCCGGTTTTTCGAAACTGACTGGGCGAAGTTTCGTAACCGGATCGGAAGGCGCGCGAAAACGTGGCCGATGACGAAAAACCGCAATCTAAGGCTACATCGGTCACGCTTTGGTCGGAATAACGAAGAAGACGAGCGGCCTTTTCAAGACGAAGCCGGTTCGTGAAATTGTTTAGGGTTTCGCCCGAAACCGCACCAAAGATCCGATGGAAGTGAAATTCCGACAAGCAGGCAACTCTAGCCAGCTCCTTTAGTTTCACCTGGCGATCCAGATTCCCGCGAAGATAGTCGATGACCCGATTAATCCTTTGGGCGTATTCGCTATTGGCGTGGGTCTTTGCGCTTGGCACGGATTTTACTGACATCGTGTCGTAGATATACCCCAATTGGCCCTATGCGGTCGACATCCAAAAGTCTGACTGCCATGCGTCGTCAAGCGTCTTGGTCTGCTCTACGCCCTGGCGGATACGACGAAACCAGGAAGATTATTCAAGGGCTGGTCACTTTCAACCCACAACCCAACCCGCAATTCGTGTAGCCCTGTATGATTTGCGCTACGTTTGGCAGTCCGCGCGTGTCTTGTAAGTTGTAACATCATTTCACGCAGCGCTGTCACGGCAGAGGTCGCGAGTTCGAGTCTCGTCGTCCCCGCCATTCTTTAAAGAGCCTGCATCGATTCAGTGAAACCCCTTAGATTAGGGTGCAAGAGGACACACCTTCTTACTCTTTTCGCACGTTTTGTTGGGTCTTCAACGAATTCCCTTCCTTTGCTGTCTTCCCGCGCGTTGCGTTTGAGGGGCCTCGGGCCGCGACGAAGGGAGCGCCTCCGGTCGCCGCTAGCATTTCGATTTGGCCGCGTTTGATTTCTGAAAGAATCCACCGCATGCTCGGCTTTGTGCGCCAGATGCGTCCGACCATCTTTCATCTTCGTAATCCGCGCGTCTCGATCATGCGGATTGACCCAATCTTTATTACTGGCTTTGTTCTTCCGCTGGCGATCGAACCGCGCCAGATCTTTCCGCGTCGGTGTTTCGATTCCAGATTTCTTCGCCAACCCTTTCAGAAATTCCTCGTAACTCTCTCCACTGTCTCGCCGCACGATCGAACGCATCGCCGCGTTGGCTTCCAGCGTGGTCGCGTCGATCCCCACCGTCTTGCCCTTCAGCAGCCCCTGATCTCTCAGCAATTCCAAAATCCAGAAGAAAACCTTGCGATGCGTCTCCACATCGTTCAGCCGTCGCGGCCGCGAGATCGTCGAATGATCCAGCGTCTGCTCGTCTAACCCCACTCCCAGAAACTTCCGCAGCCCTATGGAATCGGCGGCTCGCCAGGCGATCCCGCGCTACGAATCAATCCCTTCAAAATATCCCACCAGCAACAAGCGGAAATAGATACCCGGCGTCACCGATGGTCGCCCATTGTTCTCGGCGTAAAATCTCGCACACTCCTTCTCCGCAAATCCATCGAACTCTTTCATTTCCAACAATTCATTCACGCGCTTGTAGATGCCCCGGCCCCTTTTGCCAGTTCGTTGTGGCTTATCCGCAACTGCTCCTGACGTTGCCTACGCCTTCGTGTCCCCATCCCCATCCCCATCTGTTTTTCTCCAGAATGCATTCGCATTCTACGAGAATGAGGAACGAAAACAAGTTACTTCAGGTTACAAACACAAAGTTCTGACTTTCGCCACAGGCCGCTAAGAGCGTAGCATGGTACACAGCGAGGTACTCAACAGCGGCGTCTACGACTGTCTTGCAATGACTTACTAACTATAGGATGCCCTCCGTGTTTTTGTAAGTCGTTGGAAGTACCTATGAATTGCTCACTGTCACTGAAGGGACCTCGATTTGATTTCCCCCAGCAGGACTTCTGGACAGCTTCGGCGGCCGCAGCTGGGCGTTGATCGTGATCTTTGGCCAAACTCGTTGCATGGCTGCACATTCCGAACCTTTGACGGGCCCCTCATGGTCTAGCCGCGGGCAGCTTAATCGAAGGCGGATTGTTTTGTCCCTTGCCTCCCATGCGTTTCTGAACCGCCTGCCGGAGGAGGTATTCGATCTGGCCGTTGACACTACGCAATTCGTCCTGTGCCCAGGCTTCCAGTTCAGCCCAGAGCTTGGGATCAATACGAAGCAGAAAGGGTTTTCGTTCCATGAGCCTGACCTGTCAGTTATAGAGTGTGCCGGTGTTCAGCACGGGATGAACCTCGGATTCACCGCAGAGCACAACCATGAGATTGCTGACCATGGCAGCCTTGCGCTCGTCGTCAAGCACTAACACTTGCTTCTCCGCTAATTCCCTGAGCGCCATATCAACCATGCTGACAGCACCTTGGACAATTTTCTGTCGCGCAGCAATGACGGCTTCGGCTTGTTGACGACGAAGCATTGCCTGGGCGATTTCCGGTGCGTACGCCAGGTGGGTTAACCGCGCCTCATCCACTACAACGCCCGCCTTGCTCAATCGCTCCTGCAGCTCGCCGCGCAACGCCTGGGACACTTCCGCGACGCCGCTCCGGAGGGTGATTTCATTTTCCTCTCCATAATCGTAGGAATACAGGCTTGCTAAGTGGCGTAGCGCCGATTCGCTTTGCGTCGAAACGTAATTTTCATAGTTGTCGACGTCAAACATCGCTTGCGCCGTATCCTCGACGCGCCAAACCACAACGGCTGCGATTTCGATGGGATTGCCACGCTTGTCATTTACTTTCAACTTGTCACCGTTGAGCGTCCGAGCCCTAAGCGACATTTTGTTGCGACCCAAGGTTTGCCGTGAGGTCACCCCAGTGCTCGTCTTGGCGCTGGCCAGTTTGCTTTGCATCTCTGCACCCGCGGTGAGTCCACCGAACTGCGGGGTTCCGTTGGTGTAGAACGGATTGCCCCAATGAAATCCGCTCGTGCGCACAGTACCCTTGTAATTGCCGAAGAGCACGAGGACACGGGCCTCGTTCGGCTGCAAGGTAAAGAAGCCTTTTCTTAGGATGACGCAGACGAGAAGGAGCACGAAGAAAGCCACAACAAGGCCTGCGCGCGGCTGACTGGTTGTCCGAGTTCCCTGCTCCATGGAGAAAATCAGTAAAGCAATATCAGCCAACAAAAGTCCGACTAGCACAGGCAGCATAACCCAACCGTTTTGAACGCGGACCACGCGCTCAGCATTGGCCGCAGCTTGCTTCATATTCATGGTCATTTCTCCTCCTTGACAATCACCCACAAGGTATCAGTATGATATCACTATGATACCTTCTTGCCAAGCCGCCCTTCGCCGGCTCGCTGATCCCGGTCGTAGCGTTCCGACCAGACGGGCTCTACAGTTATGGCAAGAGTACGAACAGAGATCGAATCTGAAACTCTTCTTTCGGAGTGGGGCGCTCCGCATGGCCGGCGCGGATGATTCCTACGAACGCGCTGCCTTGCCGGTGCTGAAGGATGCCGGGATTCGATTTGAGAGACTCTCGGCCACGGACTGCGCCCGACGTTGGCCGCAAATCAATTTTGACGGCGTCTCTTGGGGCGTTTACCAGCCCAATTCCGGCTTTCTAGCCGCACGCCGCGGGTGCGAGGCCGTTCTGAATGCTTTTCTGAAAGAAGGAGGCAAATATCGACAGGGACGGGTCACTCCTGGTTCAGTCGTGTCCCATCGCATGCAGGGAATCAGCATTAGCCCGGGTGAAATCCTGAATGCTGACCACTATGTCTTCGCTCTTGGTCCATGCCTTGGGAAAGTCCTCCCGTTCTTGGCGACCAAGATCACTCCGACTCGTCAAGAAGTTTTCTTTTTCGGAACTCCTGCTGGCGATCTGCGCTTCGCAGAAGAGCAACTGCCGACGTGGATTGACGGGGGCAAGTATCCTTTTTTCGGTGTACCTGGAAACCACTGGCGCGGCTTCAAGATCGCTGACGACACGCGCGGAGCAGTCATTGATCCGAACACAATGGAGCGTGAGATCTCGTAGGAGAGACTGACGGCGGCGCGGGCCTATTTGCGTATGCGCTTTCCAGCGATGGCCGGCTCCCCGCTACTGGAGAGCCGGGTTTGCCAGTATGAGAACTCCACAGACCACAATTTCATTTTGGATCGCCATCCCGAAGCGGAGAACGTCTGGATTGCTGGCGGAGGCTCGGGCCACGGTTTCAAACATGGACCAGTGATGGGTGAAATGGTCGCGGATGCCGTGCTGGGCTTGAAGGAACCGCCTACAGAAATGGGTCTCGGACGCTTGCTAAAGATCGGTTCGAGATGAGTTCAATATCTCCCGCGTCTGCCAGATATATCCATAAGCCGTGCACGCGTGGTATCGAGAGGTTTTACGTAGAATCGTGGATTCTCGGTCCGGTCGATCTGTATCCTAGCGTCTGCGAAGGCTGTCGATGGAATGGGAGTTTGAGTGAAGTCGGGTGCTCCTCACAGAATCATGATGAGGCGGATTACACCCTGGCGAGGCCGTGGCTGAAGCGCTAGGGGTGAAAGAGAGGATGCCGAAGTCTCATCCCATCTCATTTTGGCTCATCCTGACACTCTACCGAGTGTCACCAATCATTCCGAACGAGCACAGAAGCCTTTCCCGCGAAGCGATCCAACGGCGGGTCGGGTGGCGTTCCGGAACATTGAGTTTCGATCACCCGGGTTCCCTTTTCTCGGTCGTCGCGCTTAGGAATATCGTCTGTCCCACCGCCAATTGACCGGTGCGAGTGACCGCGCCGTAGATGCCCGCGTTGTTCTGGTTCGCACGAACGACCACCTTCATCACTTCCGGCGCAGGACTTGCCGAGTCGGGATCAAGGTTCACCATCGAGCAGCGTTCGTCGCGCATCGTGACGGCAATGGCGGGCGCGTCGTCCCCCTCGCCGAAGGAGAGCACGCCGCCCAACCAGTCGTCCTCCTGGAAAGGAATTGGCCGCAGTAAACGAACCACAACATTCGGGCGAAATCGTCGCACGTCCAGGCTCCGCCCTGCGAGTCGTCCGATCTCGCGCACCGTATCGGAGGCGATCACGGAGATGCTCGCTTCATCGAAGATGCCATGTTTCAACTGCATCATCTGCACGGGAGCCCCGTGCCGACGTCCGACCTCCGCGGCCAGGTCCTCCCCGAATACAGGCAGCTCTTCGCCATCCGGCGTGCGAATATGCGTAGGAAGGTCTCCCCGAGCACCGTCTTCACGGCGGTGCGGAGCAAACAGGAGCAGGTTGGGAAGCTTGCTTGCTGTCAGCCACGGGAATCCGCTGCGGTCATCAATCCGCCGGAATGCCAGGCGTCTGTCACCATCGAGGCCGTGCCAGCCCAGGTTGGCTTCCTCGAGACGTTCGCCGCCCATGGACTTCACGGGATACCGGAAGATCGCCTCCACATGCCCAATTTCTATGAGCATGCTCGACCCGAGTCTGCCCAACAGATAGGGTTGTTTCCGTAGGCGCCGCGACGGCAACCCACGAATTCGCGCCGGTTCATCGTTTTCTCCTTGTCGTTAGAACTGGAGCTTGCGACTTGGTTCGCAAAGCAACTGAATTGTATAGCGGCCTGCCTCTTTTCTGACGGTTCCAGGCATGCCGAATGGCGTTGGGATTCCTAGAGGCTGGCGGTCGCTACTGGTGCTTCGCCGGACTCGGATTCCCAACTAACTTGTTCGACTGGGCCGACCGCAAAAACCCACGCGAGGCCGCCAGCGACTAAGACAGCAGCGGCGATCGCGAGTGGGGCCAGAAACTTTCCGGTCCGATCCACCAGAAAGCCGGTGAGCGCCGGGGCTACGACACCCGAGAGGTTTGCGAACCCGTTTTGCAATCCCGTCCATTTTCCTGTCGCCCGTGGGCCGGCAAGGGTCTGGGAAAACGCGAATGGTCCAGCACGGGCAGCTCCGCAACCGATACCGATTCCAAACTTAACAAGTACCACTGAGGGTTCGCCAGTGCACAAACTGCGGGCGCAATCCCGGCGATGGTGTGTCCGACAGCCGTCGCGGACTAACGCACCAAAGTCGACGCATAGCTCCGGCGGACGAAGAAATCTGAAAACCAACCCGTCGTGATGGCCGATAGACCTTCAATCGCGTAGTACGCACTGGCGGTCTTGGCCATAGATTGCATGGAAAGATGACGTTCGCGCACGAGATAAAACGGAAGCCATGTGAGCATGAAATATGCCAAGTAGTTGACAGAAAAGTGGCCTGCGCAAACACCCCAAAATGTCCGCTGCCGCAGGATATCAACAAAACCAGGACCCGCAGGGAGGGATCGCATCATCGCTCCGCCGCGAGGCATCCACTTAATCCAGGCGGGAAGCCACGCTAAGCTGGTCAAGCCGACTCCGATGAATACAGGTCGCCAGCGGTACTTTGCCATCAAAAGGCCAGCCCCCAAAGTGCCCACTGCCGGGCCCGAAGCTCCATGCGCCTTGTAAGACGCCATTGGCAAAGCCGCGGTGATGCTCTGGTAAATGGAAGCCCAGGATTTTCGAGCAGGCGGGAATCATCACCGACTCGCCGACGCCAAGCATCAACCGCATCACCAGCAGCATCGTGAATCCTCGGACGAGACCGGTTGCCGCTGTAGTAAGTGACCAGAGTAGGAACCCGGCTGCTATCACCCGGTTGGCGTCAAAACTGTCCACCATCCAGCCGCTGACAAACTGCAACACGATGTACGTCCAAAAAAATGCGGAGAGCAGAACGCCCAGTTGTGACGCAGAAATGTGCAACTCATCTTTCAGCAGAGGGGCGGCAATCGAGAGATTGCCGCGGTCAACGTCGTTGATGAGAGCACAAATAGCCAGCCAAGATGAGCGCAGGCGCGAACGCCCTTAGTCCTCGCGAATTATCTGCCTTCCCACTCACGCCAAAGTCCCCGAGCCATTCAGATTCTTATTTCGCTAAACTGGCACCTGCTCGTGCGGCTTCGCATTCTCGCAAAGGTGCTCGACCATTTCTCTTGCAGCTGGTAGATCTTTGATGAACTCAACGCTCATACCAGCCCCACAGGCACTCAGTCGATCCACTAAAGCGGTAGGTCAGTGTACTCGTTCCCAGATCAGTGTTCTGATCTGTTTCTCCTTCTCTTTCGGCGAGTTCGTCCACACAATAGTAGTCGGTTTGTCGCCGGACAATTGGAACTCGCGCTCGAGATTCTTGCCCACATCAGCAGCGGCGCGTGCGCCTTCGAGACGATGCGTAACAGTATGACTGGTCGGGTCTATGGTGTAGCTACCATCGCTCGCGCGCAATTCCACTCTGCGTGCTCCCTCTCGCGGCCGCGGCAGCTTGAATTTACCTTCCTCCAAACGTCAGTACCACAATACGAATCCGTCCCGTTCCCAGTACAGAATCTTCAACCGGTTGCAACACCTCGAATGGAACACGAACCAATGCACACTCAGCGGGTCCTCACCAATCACCGCTCGCACCCGCTCCGCCAGCCGGTCGGACCCGCAGCGCATGTCCATGACCTCACTCGCCAGCCAGATCCGCGTTTCCTGCGCGCAGTCCATCGCCTGTAGTCTCGGCAGACCGATCACGACGCCGTCGCTACCACCGCCAGTAACGCGCGCACATGCTCGGCATCGAACCCGCGCCCCACTAGCAGGCTCCGGCCATTCTGCAACCGGATTTCAACGCGCGGGTCCCCGGCCGCCTTCGGTGCAGCCTCAGTCAGCTGTACTTCTAGGGAGTTCACCGCGGTGTCTTCGCGCAACCGTTTCTTCCACGCAAAGAAATATGGTCTGCATAGGCCGCGCTCACGGCAGAAGGCAGTAACCGTTTGCCCACTACGGGCCTGTTCGGAAATCAGCCTTCGCCACTTCGTCCGCGCTTTCTTTCCGCGTTTGGTCATGTCGCAACCTTGCACTGCGACACGATCTTTTACAAGATGGGGTTCGTTTAACGCTCACCAATTTTCATGGAATTTTTTCCCACGATCTATATGCTAAGTGGAATCGGTTTGCGATCGGTTCTGTCGCCGACGTTTTTCTAGGCAGTAGGGGTCAGGTGTCTGCGATCTGTCGCCTTCGCAAGTCGAAGGTAGTAGAACGGGTGTACAATGCCAGCGTCCCCAGCTCCAGGAGGGTACTTGTGATGACACTCCGGAGAGTTGCTCGCTTAAGTTTCGGCGCAATCGTGGCTGTGGCTTTGGCCATGGGCGTCTACACTTTTGGCCAAACCAAACCTAGCCAGACCACATCGGGCCCAGTAGACCCCGGCGTGCGCGGTGGCCCCGCCAGTGCGGGCACTCCGCTCAAGGGTCTTACCGCGGACGAAACTGCGTTTTTCCAGGATGGGCAGGCGAGGTTCGCCGACATTGAGGCCGTGACCGGCGGCGCGAACAATGGCCTCGGTCCGCGCTTCAACTCCAACCAATGTTTGTCTTGCCACTCGCAGCCCGCTGGGGGCGGAACGAGCCCGGCGCAAAATCCCTTAATCACGGTTGCTACCTTGAACGGGGCCAAGAACACTGCGCCATGGTTCATAACACAAAACGGCCCGGTCCGCGAAGCGCGGTTTAAGAAAAGCAACGGAGTCAGCGACGGCTCAGTGCACGACCTCTTCGTGATAACCGGGCGAACTGACGCCACCGGTTGTAACATCGCCCAATTCGACTTCCTGCCTGCGGGAACTCCGCTCACCGGCCAAGGTGGGAATCCAAACATTATTTTCCGAATTCCGACTCCCGTATTTGGCGCGGGGCTCATCGAGTCGATTCCAGACTCTACCATCCTTGCGAACATGCACTCCAACGCCTCGGAGAAGTCGTCATTGGGCATTTCCGGACACGCGAACGCTCTGCTAGGCGGAAACGTAAACCGGAGTGCAAACGATGGGACCATTACGCGTTTCGGGTGGAAAGCGCAGAACAAATCCTTGCTCCTGTTCGCCAGCGAAGCCTACAACGTCGAGATGGGAGTCACGAACCAGCTTTTCCCGCAGGAACGCGACGAAACGCCGGGCTGCCTCTTTAACGCAACTCCTGAGGATACGGTCAACTTCACGCCGACTCCCGCGGCCGGCGGCAATCCCAACACCGCGGTCCTCTCGGACATTGAAGCCTTTGCCGACTTCATGCGCATGCTGGCGCCGCCCACGCCCGCGCCCGCCACACCGTCCAGCGAGAAAGGACGCGCCACCTTTGCAAAGATAGGTTGTGTCCATTGCCATACGCCTTCGTTGACCACGGGGGCAAAGATCGCGAGTGGCTCCTCGACCAGCCCGAGCGTCGCGCTTTCTAATCAGACGGCGAACCTTTACTCTGACCTTATCGTCCACCACATGGGCAAAGGCCTTGCCGACGGCATCACGCAAGGCGGCGCCGGCCCCGACGAGTTCCGAAGCGCCCCTCTCTGGGGCGTCGGACAACGCGTTTTCTTCTTACATGATGGACGGACGACCGACCTGGTGAAAGCTATCCGAGATCACCAGAGCCTTGGCAGCGAGGCAAATAAGGTCATCGAACATTTCAATCGGCTGACCGCTCAAGAGCAGCAGGACGTCATCAATTTTTTGCGCTCGCTCTAGCCAGAAGAGCGTTTTCAACCCCATTGCCAAACCGTTTCCTCAAAGCCCAGGCCTCGCCGCGAAGAGTTATGGCTGGGCGTCGTCGGTTCAAATCGGCCCACCGCAACAATCGACGAGTTTCGCGAGATCACGGGAAGAGCGTGGTACGGGCAGGGGATCTGCAGTGTTGTTGGCGGGCTGCCAACCTCCACTAAATATTTTTTGCAGTATACTCTCCACCGTTGGCGCGTTGTGCGAGAACGATTTCACACAAGTGTTTTGGTATTTCTATTGTTCGGGGCAGCGAGTATGGCCCAATCCCGATACTTTCCACCCGGGGTCGCTGGATGATTCCCCGCGCGGTGACCAGTTCCTCTATGAGTGGTACTCAAAACAGCCCAAAGCGCTGGATGAACCGTCCCTCTGGACACTTTCCAAGACTCAAAAGGAACAGTCGTATCGATTCCTATGGTTGCGAACATTCCACCACCCCGCAGCCGTGAGAATTGACGTTAACGGTACCTCACGGCTGACAACAAAAATAGCCAGTGGTGCGGGCGGGTACGCCCGGGCCATTTTGGTGCAGAACGACACCTCCGCACTAACGAAGGAGCAGACAGATTGGTTTTTGGAAAAAAATCCACGAAAACAAGTTCTGGGAATAGGCACCGCTGGACAAGTCGCGATTAGGAGTTGACGGAGCACAGTGGATCATTGAAGATGTCAAGGACGGAAATTAACGCATCGTAAACCGTTGGTCGCCGGACCATGGTCCCGTGCGCGTCATGGGTCTCTTCATGCTCAAGGAACTCGCAAAAGTGAAGATCCCGCGCAAAGAAACGTACTAAGACTCGCTGATGGGTTCCGAAGGATTCTCGTACAGCCTGAAGATGAGATTCAGGCACGCGAGATTGTGCGTGAGATTGAAAGCGGCTCGCCGCCATTGTGATTTTCCTTCGCAGAGCGCCCGGCGGCTGTACGGGCGGGCGCGTTATTGCTTCGCCCCAGTTTCCTCTTTGCCTTCTGTCGCAATTCGGTTTCTCCGTACTGACGTCGCGGTTGCATGGGTGGCGACCAACGAACTGAATTCGCACTCCAGTTTTTGGCTTGGGGTCCACGGGCCCTAGTTAATAGTGACTGTCTTGGAAGTCGTCGGTAACAGCTTGTTCTCCAGATTGCTCTTGAGCATTCGTAGCAGTCGTAAAGGCAAGTGGAACGATAAAGACAATAGTTATTATAGTGGAACGGATTTCATCGTCTCTATTCCTTTCTGGAGATTTCCGTCGGGATGTTTGTAGAGTGCATAGTCGGCGCCGTCGCGCTCCTAACTCAGCTCGCCGCTTTCTGGGTCATGGCACCCTGATCGGCTCGAAATAGTGAGGAATAATGACTCTGGTTTTGGGTGATGCGGCATTCACCTCATCGGCAAATTCGTGCGCTGCCGCCAGCGACTGGTCCCGCAATGGCGCGTATCCATATCCATCCCAATGCGTTGGCATGACCACTAGCGGATTTCCCAAAGCGCCCATCAGCCGGCGCGTGTAGTCGTAAATCTCTAGCCGCTCCTTGTTGGCTCCGACCAGCGCAATATCGGGCCGCAAACCCTCCATCTCGCGCTCAATGTAGTTCATCGAGCCCATGGCTAGCACCTCGTGTCCTGCCAGCCGAAGCAAGTAAGCCACGCTCTGGCCTTCGACGAAGTCGCCCGCCTTCAGTGGCGCTTTCAACCCGGGCGGGGCATCGCCGGCCAGGCGGCTACTATAGTAGTGCTTGTGAAACAGTGCCGAGTGAATGGTGGGAATTACCTTCAGGGAGAACGCCCCAAACGCATAGTCTTCCCCTCCACGAACCACAATGAGCTGCCCATCAGGCACGTGATAGGCGCGAGCCAGGTTGGCGACCGTCTCGTTCCCGATGACCATTGCGCCGGTTTTCTTTGCGATGTAGGGCGCGTCCAGCGCGTGGTCGAGGTGGCCATGCGTGACTAGAATGTAATCTGCCCGACGTATCTTTGCATCGATTTCTTCTGTATCAGGTGCGATTATCATTTGCGGGTCGGTAGGTTGTCCTGTGGTGGCCGGGGCTGGAGGATGCCGAAATTGCGTGATGTACGGATCCACGAGCACGAAGGTCTTGCCATCGGTAATCTGCCAGCCGGCGTTGCCCAGATATGTAAGCTGAACTTCGGTCTGCTCCCGAGCGTTTGTGCTCTTGGAGGGGCTTGGCGTCTGGGCAAGAGCAACCGTCGCGCCGGAGGCTAATACGAAGTGGACTATATATCTTGTTACCATATCAACCTCCTGCCAACTAACGCTGATAACGTTTCCGTAAGGCGGCCAGCGCTGCTGGAGCGCCTCGGTGAGCCAGTAACCTGGTCTGCAACCCGTCATCCTTTTAGAAACAAAACGCCCGTCGGAACCCTCAGCGGCTGTTCAACTTCGTTGCATATGCTCACTAGGGCGGGGATAGGGGTGCCCAGGCGGGCGTTGCATCTTCCCATTGGTTATCGGTCAAGGGCCGTTGGCCGGAGCCATCCGCGTTCATCACAAAGAGCTCGCCATAGGGTTGAGGAATGTCGTCGGAGAGCGGTGCCTCATCTTTGAATCCTAAACGGGCGCTGCTGAAGAGCATATGCTTTCCATCTGGAGACCACATAGCGTGTGCATCATTTCCTGGCGTGGTGGTCAATCTGTTCAAATCGGTCCCGTCGGGTCGGATCGTATAAATGTCATAGTCATCTTCACTTAAGCGGGTGAACGCGATCAGATCGCCTTTTGGAGACCAGGCAGGGAAATTGTCAAATCCAGAAGTGAGTTGTGTCGAGGATCCATCGTCTAGATTCATGATCCGAAGACCGTACTCCGTCGCGCTCCAGAAGCGATACACGATCCGCTTACCATCTGGAGACCAGCTCGGGAACCCGCTGTTTCCCGCAGTCTTGGTGAGCTCATGGGGTTCCGAGCCATCCGGGCGCATCAGCATGACGCGAGCTGGTCTGCCGCTGCGGGGAGCGAAATAGAAACCTACCCCAAAAGCGATCCAATCATCCTTAGGCGACCATTGTGGCGCAAGGGCCAGAGTGCCCTCCTCCCCACGAAAGATCAGCTTAGCATTTGTTCCATCCTCATCCATTACAGATAGTGAGGACATCCTCGACCTGGGGACTTTTCCAAGGTAAGTTACAGCAAGTTTCTTTCCGTCATGCGAAAACGCGGGAAACGGGTCCGATTGGGCCAGGTCAAACTCCGGATCGATACTGAACAAGGGCTCGTTTTGGCGCCATGGTTCAGAGGACCATTTCTGATATACAACTCTTTTGCCGTCACGTGACCAAGAAGGGTTCCGCATCTGTCCCTCAGCACCTCGATCGCCGGTCGTGAAGGCCAAACCCATCCGCGGCCCTGCCTTCATGACATATCCGATTCTATTCCCGCTGAGAAACTGCGGTGAAACTTTCAGCCCGGGACCTGACGTGTGCTCCTGACGAGTTCCGTTCGCAATACTCACCGAGACGATCTGCGAATCGACCAGTTTTCCCGAACCGACGACGGGTGACGCTCGCCGGGCGTAAAACGTATCTTGAATGTCCATTTCATAAAAAACAATGCTCTCCCCATCCGGGGACCACTTCGGCGAGCCTGCAAATTTGCCCGCAGGCGTCAGCCTCCGCACGTCAGTACCGTCAGCTCGCGTCAGATATATGCTGACAGCATGCGACTGTTCAAATCGTCCGCCGTCCCGTCTCACTGGGGTGTTGCGGTCCGATGAAAACGCGATCCATTTTCCGTCTGGGGACCAAGATGGCCGGAAACTACCCGGGGCGTGCGAGAGGTTTCGCGCCTTTTTGGCCTGCAAGTCGAGCACCCAAATGTCTGCGGACCCAGTACCGCGTGAGGACACGAACGCAAGCTGTTTTCCATTTGGTGAGAGCGCTCCCTGATCGTCATACGCGGGGTCATCGGTCAGTCGTTCGAGGCCTGACCCGTCCGGGTGCACACGATAGATATCGGCCGACCCGCCGCGCTCAGAGGTAAAGACGATCCACTTCCCGTCAGCGGACAACGAGGCGTTGTAGTCAAAGCCGGAATTTGGCAGCAGCGGACGCTCGTTGGAGCCGTCCGCATTTGCGATGAATAGCGTCGACTGAGAGGGCCCGATACGGTGAAGAAGAATCCGTTCTTTCGCATAGAGAACCGGGGTGGACACCAGCAACGTCGCCAGCAAAGCTCTTCTCAACATAATTAGCTCCCGCTGAAAACTCGAACCGCAGAAAGCGTACCGCTCGATTTCTACCTAAGATCTGTTACTCGACATGCGCATCGAAAACTCCTGTCTGAACACGACCCGAGCGCTTGATCTGCACAAAGATCCGGTACAGCCCGGCTTTGGGGAATCCGTAGGGAAACGAGACCTCTGGGGACGATACATTCATAGTCATCTCCATCGCAAGATGGGAGTCACGTTGATTCACCAATTGCGGTTCGTTAGCTCGCGGGTGGGCAAGCGGTAGACTCGCCTGAGCCAGTTGCAGCGCGGCCATTGAGACCGAACCTGCGGGATGAACATGCGCGAACACCGAACAATCCGAACGCACAAAAGCTGCGTGCCCTGCCATCCCCATGTACGGCTCGAGATCTTGGGCAGCTCTCCCGTTTCGATCTTCGATCCGGAAGTGAAAGGACATGGGAACATTGGCTCTCAATGGGGAGGAGTCGCGTTCCCAGATCATGCGCCCGCCGTCGGGCAACTGCGCCAATGTGGAATCGTCCTTGGTTGGCGTAAGGGGCCCTTCGGATGCTTGAGAATCGTCTCCGGAAAGGGGCATGCCCGCGACGTTGGGCAGATCGATTTGCCCAACCGCAGTCCATGGCACGCCATTGTCATCAACGATATCTGCGAAGATCTGGTACTTGCCTGCGAAAAGTGTAGGCAAGTTTTCCAGAAAGGACCCGCCTTCGATACGCTCGGGATGAAGATGGTACATGCGATCCATGTAGGGGAGGCGGATCAGAAAAAGATGCATCAGGTGTCCGTGGTCAGGAATGAACTTCTCCGGCTTGATGTATGTCGCCCAGAGTTCACCCTGACCTTGGACTCGAAGGAGAAGGCGGCCGTCCGGCTGCAATGTCGCCAACGCATTCGGAGAATTGGAGGACCAAGTCTGGGTTTGACTGTTTCTAGCGTCTACTCTCCACCAGGCATTGCCGAGACAGATGAGGATCAGCAGAAGGGCCGAAGCCCCCAACATGGCCGTCCGAGCTTTGCGTAAACCCTTCACGGTGGGGGCCTCCCCAGGCTGTAGTTGAGCTTCTCGTACCGAGGCACCGACAACGGAGACGATACCGATGGAGAGGAAGATCATGCAGCCAAACAGGAGGGCGCCGAGGGATTTCTGCATACGCAGCGTGCTCTGAGCAAATGCGGGTATAGGTACGCCGAGTTCCGCCTTACCCCGCGCACCATCGATCTGAATTCGCACCTGCAAATCATAAGTCTCCATGATCCAAGTGCTCCCGACAAAGAATCTCGGGTCCTGCGGCGATCGTTGGGCCAAGTCCGGGATCGCTTGGAGTTTGTAACCGAATCCGGAAAGGCGCAGGATATTGAGTCGAACCTCGTCAACGTCGTTGGACTCGCTACGAATCTCGACCTGAGCCAAGCCGGGAATGACCTTAGGCATGCGCACCGTCACAAACACGTGATAAGGGCCTGCGTCGCCTTCGTAAAATACGTCCGCGCTTCCGACGTGGGCCTTGGCCGGTGCGCATACGACGAATGACAGGGCAATAAGAAATGAAGGAATGCGCACGCGATGATCTCTCATAAAGACTCCGTTACGACGCCGGACCTTTTATCTTTGAATCCGTTTTATCCAATTGGCCCAGATGAACCCCAGGCGCGTGGTGAGAATCGCAGGTATCAAAGCAACGGTCATTACCATCCAGAACTGGATGCGTGTATTCTCTGAGGCTTGAAATTTATAGGGATCGTACATAAACCCGGCAGTATCGTCGTATGAGAAGTAATGCGTCCCGAAAATACGATTCCGCGACAACGGAGACATCAGGAAGTTCGCGAAGGGCCACTGGACGGAGACAAAGCTCACCAAGAACACCATGCCAGTTGACGCAGCCTGTAACCATGGTTTCCAGGTCTTAGTTGCTCTCCGCAGCAGATCTAGCGCTAGTCCAGGTACTATCAGCAACAGCGGAAACGCCATTGGAATGAAGTGAGTCACATTTTGATAGACCGGCCCGAGTTTCGGTTGGGCTTCAAAGAGTGGAAGAATCCACAGTTGGGCCAAGACAGCAGCCATGTAAACGGCGACAATAATGGTGTTTCCCCACCGGTGTTCCGAGGCACGCGCCACGCCCACCAATGCAAGAGGAACCGCCAATGAGACCACAAGATAGGCACTCGCACTATGCAGTGCTTGGCTCCCCGTGTATTCGGTGATGAGGAAGCAGCCGTGCATGACGATGATCCCGCCGACGTAAAGAAACAGCCGGCGGAACATCGCTCGTAAATCGCCCTGCGATCGGTTCATGGCACCGCCAATCAGAATCAACGTGCCAATATCGATGGCGATCGACCCACTCATCAGCAATACGTGAGGCGGACTGAGGATGGTGATATCGAGACCGTATGCGTTGTGCCACCAGTTGTCGAAGGGAGCGGATGTGATCATGGCGAATCCACCCCAAGCAGCAAGGAAGGCTCCAAGCGGTCCTCGAAAGCCCCATATCTTTACACTGGCCGCGCTCCGTTGATCCGCTGCCGGGCAATGGCCAAATGTCGTGGAAAGTATCAAGAAACCTGAAGTAAGACCCCCAAGCACTCCACAGAGCTGGATAGCCAAATGGGCCGGGGTCCAGAATGTGTCTCGTCCAATGGACTGGTGCCAGGCGACGTCCCAGTACCCTCCAATCATGTCCGAGGTTATGGCGACGAGCATGCACCAAATCGCAGCGGGTATGCGGAAAGTGGCGGAGGTGGCTTTTGGCACTGGAATGTCGATGGAAACTGGCTGGCTGGTGTGTGGACCAGCGACGTCGCCGTTTTGCGCCACCACGACCCTCGTGGTAAGTTCTCCAGTCATGGAGTGTCCTCAGATGCGGGTTGACTATGATTCATTGATGAACTCGGAGTCATTAGGAAACGCTGAAAATCTCCTGAAAAAACTCTGAAACCGCCATGTTCAAGCAGCCGCGACAGTTATTCGAGTTCGGCCGGTTTCGCCTGGATCGCACTGAAGGTATCCTCTTCCAGGATGGCGCAACTGTTCCTCTTTCTCCGAGACTCTTTGACACCCTCATGGCTCTGGTGGAGAACCGGGGCCACATTGTGGAGAAGAACGACTTAATGCAGAAGGTCTGGAACGATGTCGCCGTCGAAGAGAACAACTTGACCCAAAGCATTTCGGCTTTGCGCAAGATTCTGGGGGACAACCCCGACGGTCCGAAATTCATCGAGACCATCCCAAAACGAGGCTATCGCTTTGTCGCTCCGGTCAAGGAAGTCTCGGAGGAAGAACTCGGAAAGGAGCGGCCCTCTGTCACGAATTTGAGCGGCAGAGAACACCGGGGAATAGGGTTCCCCGCCGGAGGGGATACACAAGAACGTTCACGAAGAATCGCTCCAGCAATCGTGCTTGGAACTCTGCTCCTGGTGTTGGTGGGATTGGCCGCGATGTGGCGCTCCTGGACCCGTTGGGGAAGACAGCTACAATTAAAGGAGACGCAACTCACTACGAACTCTTCAGAAGCTTCCCTGATCGCCGCTACGATATCGCCAGACGGCAAGTACTTGGCCTACGCCGACAGTGCCAGACTTTACGTGCGAGTGAATAGAACCGGAGAGATGCACCCTCTCTCTATTCCCCCAGCTTCCGTCATCGGCGGGCTAAGCTGGTTTCCTGACAGCACAAGACTGCTGGCGACGGTCACCGGTCTTCAACCCAACGTGGATAGCGTCTGGGTGATTTCCATTTTAGGTCAGTCCCCTGTCAAACTTCTGGACGGTGGCAACCAAGCTGCTGTCTCACCTGACGGTTTACAAATCGTCTTCGTGCGCGGAAAGGGCAAAGAACTTTGGCTCATGGCTGCCAACGGGGAGTTGCCGCATCGGATACTAGTCGCCGTAAACGAGTATCTTGCGAGCCCGGTTTGGGGCTGGGATAGCAAGCATCTCGCCTATGGAAGAGTTTTTTCAGATTCAGATAAGGTAGATACAGTGGTTGAGACGCTTGACCTGGAGACGGGAAAAATCACGGTCTCCTTTTCTGATCCGGACATTTCGTCGGGAATAACCCTACCCGACGGACGGCTCGTCTACTCTCGAAACGAGGTCATTTCCGGACAGTCGGGTGCCAGTCTTCTAGAGGCCAACACCGATCCGCATTCAGGGAAGGTGGTAGGAAAGCCCCGTCAACTTGCCCGTTGGCCTGGCTGCTCGATATCAGCTTTGGGCGTGACCAGCGACGGGAAGCACTTGGTGGCTCTAAAGGGCCTTGCGCAGGCTGACGTATATGTTGGAGACATTGTGAAGCACCGCCTGGAAAACCTGCGCCGCCTCACATTCAATGACCGTGACGATTTTCCTTCGGATTGGACCCCCGACAGCAACTACGTCCTGTTTGCCTCAAATCGCAATGGCAGCATGGATATTTTCAGGCAAGGTGTAGGTGAACGTACCGCGGAAGCTCTCATCGCTGGTCCGGAAGACAAACTCTCCCTGCACCTCAGTCCGGACGGCCAGTGGCTCATGTATTTTGCTTTTCCGGGTGGCTACTCAGCTGCGAAAGCGCCTCTCTTGATGCGAGCTCCGCTCTCGGGCGGCCCTCCTCAATTCGTGTTCAAAGCGCGGCCGGCCTCTGATTTTCGCTGCCTGAAAGCCCCCGCGACTAGGTGCGTCCTGAGCGAATGGGAGAACCAGCAACTCGTGTTTTATGCTCTTGACCCTATACGAGGCAAGGGACCGGAACTCACAAGGCAGGAAATCGCCTCGCGTCCGGAAATTGTGGAATCCAACTGGGACATTTCCCCCGACGGCTCGCGCATCGTGCTGGCGATACCCGAAGGCCCGCCGGCCCGTATCCGAATCCTGTCTTTGACCAGCGGTACGCTGCAAGATATCCGCGTGACTGGCTGGTCTGCCTTTCAGTCAATGGAATGGGCTGCCGACGGCAAGGGTTGGTTTGTGGCTAGCCGATCAGCCGCAGCGAACACCCTTCTTTTTGTTGATCCGCAGGGACACGCATACCCGCTGCGTCAAACCGCCGGGGGCTACGACACGTATGCGATCCCGTCTCCTGACGGCCACCGTCTGGCTTTCCTGGAGTACACCACTACCAACAACGCCTGGATGATTGAAAACTTCTGACAAAATCTATTGAAAGAGTTCGAAGATACACTCCTCGCGGCACGAGTCTTTCCATTCGGTGCGACAACTCAAGCAGAACGTCGCGAATCGTTCACACGCACGGAAAGAGCTAGCGTCCCTCCAGCGCCGTGCTGTCACGGCAGGCCTTAGGCCGATTGTCAAGAGCAGATTGATGGGTGCCACTCCAAACGAAGCGGCGAGGAATACGGCATCTGATCCCAGCAGCAGACGGAGAGGTGGGCGTTTTTCCGAGGCTAAGCCCGGCCGCCCCGCCTTCCGAGCGAGTCAAAAGGCCGGGCCAGCCGACGTTTTTAGGCAAACGCTCCGGCCGATACGGAGGTGAGTTTCTCGCTAAGAATCCAAAGAGCTTCGGCTGCTGCCTGATCAACCGCCCAAGGCCGCACACCGCTGTAGAGCTTGCTATCTGCAGGGACCATCGTCGCGAAATCGCAGTCTTCGCAATAGACGCCGCCTTTGCCATTCAATTGCGGGCTCACGGCAGCCCAAATTGTCGTTGCCGCACCTTGCTCGACAGTCTTGAAACGCTCAGAAAGCTTGGTGACATCAGGAATAGTGATGACACCATTCACTCGAGAGATACCGTAAGGACGCAAATCTTCGTCCGTCATGTGGCGACTCAGATCGGTGAGGATTCCGCCTGGGTGCACAGCGAACGCGCGAATGCCATGCTCTTGACCTCGCTTATCAAGTTCTACAGCAAACAGTGAATTTGCCGTCTTCGATTGAGCGTAAGCTGCCCATTTGTCGTACGGTCTCTTGTCGAAATTCGGATCGCTGAAATCAACTCCACCCCACATATGACCGACAGAAGAAAGGGCCACCAGCCGCGCATTACGCGATTTCTTAAGCGCTTCCCACAGCCTTGCCGTCAGCTGAAAATGCCCTAGGTGATTCGTCGCAAATTGCAGCTCATAACCACGCTCGTCGCGCATCAGCGGGGTTGCCATGACGCCTGCATTGTTGATGAGAAGATCGAGCGCGCGATTTGAGCTTAGAAATTCATTCGCGAATCGATCGACGGAACTTGGACTGGCGAGATCCAGCTGGGCTACTTCCACGTTCTTCATCTTCGCAACGGTCATTTGAGCTTTCTTGAGATCGCGGGCGCCGATAACAACGTTAGCTCCTGCGTTTGAGAGAACTCGCGTGGTCTCAAGCCCAAGGCCTGCATGACCACCTGTCACGATAGCGACCTTTCCGCGAAGGTCTCTTCCTGCTAGTACTTCTTCAGCAGTCGTCTCGCGTCCAAACCCAGCTGGCAACGGCTTTTGCTCGGTCCGCATATTTACTCCTTTTCCTTGGTAATGTGAGTGCTCACGCATTTATCCGATGCCAAGACTCATTACTTGGTTATGCCGGACCAAAACATTGCAAATCCGCTGTCGCGGTATTCGTTGGCCTTGGTAGGTTGCAACGCCGTAAGTTCCATCGTCGCTTCGGCCAGGGCTCCTAACGACTTCGAGACCTGCTCCGCCGGAAGATCATCCCGAAAAGACACGCACCTCAATCGCATCGCGAATCATGGTTTGAACCTCGACGAATGGCGCGCTGCCGGCGTCTTTAGCCTCTTTGGTGAGTACTTCTGACCAGCACAGTTGCGCCAATACCCTACGCTGTTCAGGATTCGCAACTCCCCAATTCATATAGCGATCCCAAACATGTCGCAGCTTGGTACAAACATTCTTCTTCCGGGGGAAATCCGACATTATGGCGTCTGCGAGTTCCAGCTTGACCTTCCGGTAAAGGGCATTGACCAGATCATCCTTAATCTTGAAATACGTAAACAGAGTTCCCTCGGCGACGCCAGCTTGTTTTGATATCTCTGACGTTGGGGCTGCGATAAGACCGCGCTCCGCAAATAGGCGGGTCGCGGCATCGAGGATCGCATTTCGTTTGTCTTCACTTTTAGGACACGCCACAGAGCTTCTCTATTACTGAGTTCATACTCAATAATACATAGGACCGGTGCCTAGGAAAGAAATCCATACCCCGTGACTCGACAAGTGGAAATTCTTTACAACACAGCCCTGCACCGAGCGACTTCTCTCACGCGTAATCGCATTTTTGCTCTTATTGGATGAGTCTTCGGAGGATACCTCCGGCAGGTCGGGGCCTCCAGCGCCTAGCGCTGGCACCCAGGCTGCTTCCGTGACAGCTCAGCGTGAACGAGACGCGCCATTCGAGAGCAAATCTTTTTGTCGACGGATCCAGAAGGTGTTCCTGCAAGAGGGAGTTAGACCGAGCCGGCTGCTTTACCTTTGAGGAATTTAGTGTCGGCAGCGAGGCCGAAGGCTTCCAGCACGTTGGCTTGCACTTGCTTCGTGAGGGCGTTGATCTCCTCGACACCGTAATTCCGGGGGCTGACGAAATACCTCAACTGCCTCTCTCCCGCGGGGGTCTCGATAATCCGCAGAACGGCGTCCGCGACTTCCTGAGCATCACCGGCCCTGGAGGAAAGCGCCGCGTTGACCTTCGCAGGCATCTCCTTGACGGCGCCATATGTATTGGTGCGAGCCTCGTCGGCAGCCGTCGCTGAATTGCCGAAAACAGAAGTTTCATATGCGCCGGGTTCGACAATCACGGATTCAATTCCTTGCGCGGCAAGTTCGTAGCTGTACGCCTCGGCCAGCGCCTCGAGCGCAAATTTGCTGGCGCAATAGAAACCCACAGAAGGAAGAACCACGCGGCCGGCGCCGCTGCTGATGTGCATGAGCACGCCGCTGCGTTGGCGCCGCATGTGCGGAAGCACGGCGCGATTTACGCGCACCGGGCCAAGAAAATTCGTGTCCATCAGGCGCTGCGCTTGTTCGGTGGTGACAGCTTCCTCCAGCCCCGAGAGGTAGTAGCCGGCGTTGTTGATGGCGACGTCGATGCGACCGGCCTTGGCCACAGCGGCATTCACAGCCTGCTCGACCGAGGCGTCGTCGGTTACATCCAGTTCAAGGACGTAGATTGGCAGCGAGCCCTTTTCCGCAAGCATACCGATTTCGGAGGCATTCTTGGCGTTGCGGCCTCCGGGGTCACGCATCGTCGCGAAAACCGTGTGCCCATTGCGAGCCAGGGTATCGGCGAACAGTCTGCCGAAGCCGGAGCTGGAGCCGGTGATGAGAACCACTTGCTTGGAATTCATGACTATCCCTCCTTGCGACCCTACCGCGAACCAGTTTGATGCTGGAAGTAAAGCGGTTGGTTACAAGAAAACAATTCAACGGATTGCCAGCTGGGGGAATGAAACGGCGCTTACGTAAATGATCGATATGTTTCGAGCCGAATGTTTCGTTGGAATAAGTTCGTTCGGAGACGGTTTTCGAGATGTAGTAGATACAGGACAATCGCGCTGGATGGTTGGGGCGCACCCCAGCTGTTGAATAATCGGGCAAACCGGAAATTGGCCGATTACTTCAGATCGCCCCGTCATCCACCAGGAATCGCGGTCACGCAATTCGTCCGAGCAGCGCAGACCATAAATCAATTGTAGTAATCGGAGTCTACTCTCCCTTTTGTAATAGCTACGACTTTAGCCCTGACTGCACGGATGTAGTCCTCGGGAGCCAACAAGACTTGCAGCCCCCTCATCCCTGCAGATACCGAGATTACATCGCAGATTTCCGCAAGCTCGTCGACGTATATCGGATAATCTTTCTTGCAAGCCAGAGCGGTAACTCCGCCGCGAATGTAACCGGTCGCGGCTTGCACTTCCTTCAAAGGAACCATGTCGACCTTCCGATCCCCTGTCTGGTGTGCGAGTGCCTTGAAGTCCAGCTCGTCGGTCGCGGGAATTACAGCTAAATAGATTCCGTTG
>Ga0210403_10000964_pt1 | contig 28230 bp, 29 predicted proteins | sample IncBWC19MmetaG_FD_150863 | JGI IMG/M metagenome (GOLD analysis project Ga0210403, IMG submission 150863) | Forest soil microbial communities from Barre Woods Harvard Forest LTER site, Petersham, Massachusetts, United States - Inc-BW-C-19-M | ecosystem: Environmental > Terrestrial > Soil >...
TCCGAGACACCTCGTGGAACGGCATCCGACAGCCTCCTTGATTCGCTGTCGAAAGTGTCCACGATATCTCCGAACACCCGTCCACCTTGTCCCCAGTCTGAACAGGGGGGGAGGGCTAGGGAGGGGGGTGCCGCTTGCTTCGCTGCCTGAAGAATCAAGAGGGCTACGCCCTCCAAATTCCGAATCACGTCATCATTGGTGAAACGCAGAGCACGATAGCCTCGCGACACGAACCACTCGTCACGCTGCGCATCTTTACGAATGCGCTCCTCGAAATCATGGCTCTCGCCATCGACTTCGATCACGAGCTTGCAGGAATGCGCGACAAAATCGGCGATGTAGTTACCCATCTGCCGGCGGAAGCCGAGGCGGGCCAGGCGATGCGCTTTTAGGTGGCGCCAGAGCAAGGTCTCGTCGCGAGTCATCGTTCGCCTTAGCTGCTTGGCGCGCGTCCTCTGAAGCTGAGAGACTTCGTCGTGTGGCATACCCCCCTCCCCAACCCTCCCCCACAAGGGGGGAGGGAGCGAGACAGCCGTGCTCACCTCACAATAGATCACGGCGTGCCTTCGGCGCTCACAGTTTCCCCATCACGTCGCCGCGGAAGCCGTAGATGGTCTTCTTGCCGGCGAGCGCCACGAGCTGGACGTCGCGGGTCTGGCCGGGCTCGAACCGCACCGCGGTGCCGGCGGCGATGTCGAGCCGCATGCCGCGTGCTTTCTTCCGGTCAAACTTCAGCGCCGGGTTGGTTTCGAAGAAATGGTAGTGCGAGCCAACCTGGATCGGCCGGTCGCCGGTATTGGCGACGGTGAGCGTCACCGTCTTGCGGCCGGCATTGAGCTCGATCTCGCCGTCCTGGATGAACATTTCGCCGGGGATCATGCGTCGCTCCTACCTGATCGGCTCATGCACGGTGACGAGTTTCGTTCCGTCCGGGAACGTCGCCTCGACCTGGATGTCATGGATCATCTCCGGGATGCCGTCCATCACCTGCGCGCGGGTCAGGACCTGCGCGCCGGCCTGCATCAATTCGGCGACAGTGCGGCCGTCGCGCGCGCCCTCGACGATGAAATCGGAAATGATGGCGATAGCCTCTGGATGGTTGAGCTTGACACCGCGCTCAAGCCGGCGCCGCGCCACCATGGCCGCCATCGAAATCAGAAGCTTGTCCTTTTCGCGTGGAGACAGATTCATGCGGGATCTCTAATTTTCATCGAACCTAATTGAGCCAAAGCCGCGGCAGCGGCAGGCTTGAGGCGCGAGCGAGCACCGCCATCATGTCGGCGCGCAGCCGCGCGGCATCTTGGGCACAGAAGCGCGCCATTGCAAACCCATTCCAGGCAGAGATGCCGACCTCGCCGCCAAAAGAGTCCGTGGCCTCCCGGATGCGCTCCACCAGCGCCTCGTCGCCCGGCACGATCAACGCGGTACCGATTGCCACCCCGCTTTTGGCGACTGCAGGGCGGGACAGCTTTTCGCCGATATCACCGTCCAGACGCACGTTTTCGGCGAAGACGAGTTTGCCGCCGCGCTTGAGACGCCAGCGGTCGACGAACTCGCCGTGACGCATGGTCTCGCCCATTGCGGCGCGGCCGAACACGACGATCTCGCAAAGCAGGAGCGAGGCGGTCTCGGCGAGATCGATATCGATGCGGCGCGCGACCCGGGCGCGATCAAACAGGATCGTTTCCTGAGGCAGCCAGGCGAGATGCGCACCACTGGCGGCTTTCAGGGCGATGTTGATCTCGGCGGGCTTGCCGGTTGCGCGATAGATTTTTTCCGCCGCCGCCGTGGTCAGGGTCAAACGCGCGCCTTCACGCGCGGCGATCGCGATATCAAAGCTGTCGCCGCCGGCGACACCGCCTGCCGTGTTGACGAACACCGCGGAAAGCCCCTCGCCTTCGGGCGAGGGAAAGCGCACGCGCAGCGAGCCCGACTCATGCAAATCGCCACGGCGGGTCACGCCGTCGGCCAACTTCACCTCGAACGACACCGCGCCACGCGCACGATTGGCCGCGAAGACAGCTGAAGCAGCGCTGGAAGCGTCAAGCCGCATCGATCCCTCGTGCGACCTCCGCCGGCCGCATCTCACCTATAGCGCCATCTGGCGGCTGATTTCGCTCGGATCGAGGTTCGCGCGGTCGCAGGAATATTTGACCGCACCCCGGTCCATGACCGCGAAATTGTCGCCGAGCTCGCAGGCAAAGTCGAGATATTGTTCGACCAGCACAATGGCGATGTTGCCGAGGTTGCGCAGATAGGAAATCGCGCGGCCGATGTCCTTGATGATCGAGGGCTGAATGCCTTCGGTCGGCTCGTCCAGCAACAGGAGTTTCGGCCGCATCACCAGCGCGCGGCCGATCGCAAGCTGCTGCTGCTGGCCGCCGGACAGGTCGCCGCCGCGGCGCCCGAGCATGGACTGCAGCACCGGGAACAGCGAGAATACGTCGTCGGGGATATAGCGGTCCTCGCGCTTGAGCGGACCGAAGCCGGTCTTGAGGTTCTCTTCCACCGTGAGCAGCGGAAAGATCTCGCGGCCCTGCGGCACGAAGCCGATGCCCTTGCGCGCACGTTCATACGGCCTCAGCCCGGAGATTTCGGCGCCGTCGAAATTGATCGAGCCGGAGGCGATCGGATATTGGCCAACCATCGCACGCAACAGCGAGGTCTTGCCGACGCCGTTGCGTCCCAACACGCACATCACTTTGCCCGGCTCAGCCGAGATCGAGACGCCGCGCAGCGCCTGGGCTGCGCCGTAATAGAGGTTGATGTTGTCGACTTTCAGCATGGATCACCGCCCCAGATACACTTCGACGACACGTTCGTTCGTTGAAACCTGGTCGATGGTCCCTTCGGCGAGCACCGTTCCTTCGTGCAGACATGTCACCTTGACGCCGAGTTCGCGCACAAAGGTCATGTCATGCTCGACAACCATGACGGTCTTGTCCTTGTTGATCTCCTTCAAGAGCTCGGCGGTTTGATGGGTTTCGACGTCGGTCATTCCCGCGACCGGCTCGTCGACGAGCAGCAGCTTGGGGTCCTGGGCCAGCAGCATGCCGATCTCGAGCCATTGCTTCTGGCCGTGCGACAGGCTCCCCGCCAGTTTGTTCCGTGAATCCTTCAGGCGGATGGTTTCCAGCACCCTCTCGATGCGTTCAGACTCGGGCTTGCTGCCGCGCCAGAACAGCGTGCCCCTGACGCTGTGGTCGACGTTGAGCGCGAGAAGCAGATTGTCTTCGATGGTCTGGCTTTCGAACACCGTAGGCTTCTGGAATTTCCGGCCGATGCCGAGTTCGGCAATCCGGGTCTCGTCCAGACGCGTCAGGTCGGTGACGCCGTCGAACAGCACCGTGCCCTCGTCCGGCTTGGTCTTGCCGGTGATGATGTCCATCATCGTGGTCTTGCCGGCGCCGTTCGGGCCGATGATGGCCCGCATCTCGCCGGGCGCGAGCGTCAGCGACAGGTTGTTGATGGCGTGGAAGCCATCGAAGGAAACATGCACGCCGTCGAGATAAAGCAGTGCGGAGGTGGCGCGAGAATCCATCACATTCATGTGCCTACTCCGCCGGATTGGGTTCGCTGATGCCGTCTTCGCGCGCGGCGCTCGCCTCGGCCGCCCGGGTCGCACGCTGCGCCCTGAACGGCGCCATCCAGCTGTTGTAGGTGCCGACAATGCCCTTCGGCAGCAAGAGCGTCACCAGGATGAACAGCGCGCCCAGCATGAACAGCCAGTAGGGCGCGAGCACCCCGGAGGTGAAGAACGTCTTGGCGTAGTTGACCACCACCGCGCCCAGCGCCGCGCCGATCAGCGTGCCGCGACCGCCGACCGCGACCCAGATCACCGCTTCGATGGAATTGCCTGGCGCGAATTCGGACGGGTTGATGATGCCGACCTGCGGCACGTAGAGCGCGCCGGCGACGCCCGCCATGCAGGCCGATAGCGTGAACACGAACAGCTTGTAGGATTCGACGCGGTAGCCGAGGAACCGCGTGCGCGATTCGGCGTCGCGCACCGCAATCAACACCTTGCCGAGCTTGGAGGTGACGACCGCCCGGCAGATCAGAAAGGCGATGATCAGCGCAAGGCAACTCAGCAGGAAGAGCGCGGCACGGGTGCCTTCGGCCTGCACGTTGAAGCCGAGAATGTCCTTGAAATCGGTGAGGCCGTTGTTGCCGCCGAAGCCGAAATCGTTGCGGAAGAAGGCCAGCAGCAGCGCATAGGTCATCGCTTGCGTGATGATCGAGAGATAGACGCCGGTGACGCGGGAGCGGAACGCCAGCCAGCCGAAGCAGAACGCCAGCAGGCCCGGGACGAGCAGCACCATCAGCGCCGCGAACCAGAACATGTCGAAGCCATACCAGTACCATGGCAGCTTCGGATAGTTCAGGAACACCATGAAATCCGGCAGGATCGGATTGCCATAGACGCCGCGGGTGCCGATCTGGCGCATCAGATACATGCCCATGGCGTAGCCGCCGAGCGCGAAGAAGGCGCCGTGGCCAAGCGAGAGGATGCCGCAATAGCCCCAGATCAGGTCGATCGAGAGCGCGAGGATGGCATAGCAGACATATTTGCCCCACAGCGCCACCAGATAGGTCGGGACCTGGAATACGGAGCCCGCTGGTAGCAGCAAGTTGGAAAGCGGGATCAGGATGCCGCAGGCGGCGACCACCAGGATGAAGATGGTCGCAGCGCGGTCGAGCGAGCGCGTGAGCATGTGCGACGTCATGCTTCCACCGCCCGCCCCTTGAGCGCGAACAGGCCACGCGGGCGCTTCTGGATGAACAGGATGATCAGGACCAGGATCGCGATCTTGCCGAGCACGGCGCCGGCGACGGGCTCCAGGAACTTGTTGGCGATGCCGAGCGTGAATGCGCCGACCAGGGTGCCCCAGAGATTGCCGACCCCGCCGAACACCACGACCATGAAGCTGTCGATGATGTAGCTCTGGCCGAGATTGGGACTGACGTTGTCGATCTGCGACAGCGCCACGCCGGCGATGCCGGCGATGCCGGAGCCGAGGCCGAAGGTCAGCGCATCGACACGCGAGGTGGCAATGCCCATCGAGGCCGCCATGCGGCGGTTCTGCGTCACCGCGCGCATTTCGAGTCCGAGCGCGGTGAAGCGCAGCATCAGAAGCAGGATCGCGAACACCGCCAGCGTGAAGCAGAGGATCCAGAGCCGGTTATAGGTGATGGTGATCTGGCCGAGGTCGAAGGCGCCGCTCATCCAGGATGGGTTGCCGACCTCGCGGTTGGTCGGCCCAAAGATGGTGCGCACCAACTGCTGCAGCACCAGCGAAAGGCCCCAGGTCGCGAGCAGCGTCTCCAGCGGCCGGCCGTAGAGGAAGCGGATGATGGAGCGCTCGATCAGCACGCCGATCGCGCCGGAGACAAGGAAGGCGAGCGGCACCGCGATCAGCAGCGAATAATCGAACGCCCCGGGATAGCGGGTGCGGATCACTTCCTGCACCACGAAGGTGGTGTAGGCCCCGAGCATCACCATCTCGCCATGGGCCATGTTGATGACGCCCATCACGCCGAAGGTGATGGCAAGCCCGATCGCGGCGAGCAGCAGCACCGAGCCCAGCGAAAGCCCGTACCAGGCATTCTGCACCGCCGACCACATCGCCAGACTGCTCTTGATCGAGGTGATGGCGGCCGCCGCGGCTTTCGAGACCGACGGCGGCTGGTCGCTGCCGATGTCGCTCAGCATGGCCAGCGCATCCTGGTCGCCGCGCGCCTTGACGGTGGCTATTGCCTCCAGCTTGTCGACTTCGCTGGCATCGGACTTGAACAGCACGATCGCAGCGCGCGCTTCGGAAAGCGCCTGCTTCGCGGTCCCGTTGGTTTCCTTGGCGAGCGCGCTTTCGACGGTCGGCAGCAGCGCCTCCTCATGCGACTTGAAGACGGACTGCGCGGCCGTGATGCGCATGGCGGCATCCGGCGACAACAGGGTCAGGCCACCGACCGCGGCCTCGACTGTGCGGCGCAGGCGGTTGTTGAGGCGCACGACAGAGGCGCTGTCGGGAATGCTGTCGACCGCGGCGCCGGTCGCGGCGTCGATCGCCTTGCCGTCAGTCTGCTTGATATAAACTTTCGTGCTGTCGGCATCGAACATCAGCCGCTCGTCATGCAGCGCGCTGATGATGGGATAGGCGAGCGGGTTGCCCGACGAGGCCACCACGCCGATCGCTTCCTCGGTATCGGAGAAATCGTCGGTGGTGAACTTGCCGACCGCGTCCTCGAACGGACCGGCAAGGGCCGGCACTGCGAAGGCGATCAGGAAGACGGCGAGCGCAAGCGCGCGCAGACGATCAAAGACGTTAGCCACCACTGGACCACCCCGGCAGAAGGTAAAGAAGGCGGCGACGGCCGCCGCCTTCTTCGTCGCTTGTTGGATCAGCTTCGGATCAGGTACCGGAACCCAGGCACTTGTTGGTCTTGACGTTGTAGTTGCCGCACTTCTTGCCGACCCAGTCGCCGATCAGGTCCTTGGAGCCTTCGAGCTCCTTCGACCATGCATCGCCGGGGACGAGGTCCTTGGTCTTATACACCACGTCGAACTGGCCATTGCCTTTGATTTCACCGATAAACACCGGCTTGGTGATGTGATGGTTCGGCAGCATCTTCGAAATGCCGCCGGTCAGGTTCGGCGCTTCAGTGCCCGGCAGCGCATCGATTACCTTGTCGGCATCGGTCGACTTCACCTTCTCGACCGCCTTCACCCACATGTTGAAGCCGATCACGTGGGCTTCCATCGGGTCGTTGGTGGTGCGCTTCGGGTTCTTGGTGTAGGCCTGCCATTCCTTGATGAACTTCTCGTTGGCCGGGGTCTTGATCGACTCGAAGTAGTTCCAGGCGGCGAGATGGCCGACCAGCGGCTTGGTGTCCAGGCCGGCGAGTTCTTCCTCGCCCACCGAGAATGCGACCACCGGAATGTCGGTCGCCTTGATGCCCTGGTTGCCCAGTTCCTTGTAGAAGGGAACGTTGGCGTCGCCGTTGATGGTCGAAACCACCGCGGTCTTCTTGCCGGCCGAGCCGAACTTCTTGATGTCGGCGACGATGGTCTGCCAGTCGCTATGGCCGAACGGCGTGTAGTTGATCATGATGTCGTCCTGGGCGACGCCCTTCGACTTCAGATAGGCTTCCAGGATCTTGTTGGTGGTGCGCGGATAGACATAGTCGGTGCCCGCCAGCACCCAGCGCTTCACCTTCTCCTGTTTCATCAGGTAGTCGACCGCCGGGATCGCCTGCTGGTTCGGCGCAGCGCCGGTGTAGAACACGTTCCGCTCGCTCTCCTCGCCTTCGTACTGCACCGGATAGAACAGGATGCTGTTCAGCTCCTTGAACACCGGCAGCACGGATTTGCGCGACACCGAGGTCCAGCAGCCGAACACGACCGCGACCTTGTCCTTGGTGATGAGCTCGCGCGCCTTCTCGGCAAACAGCGGCCAGTTCGAGGCCGGGTCGACGACGACGGCTTCAAGCTTCTTGCCGAGCACACCGCCCTTCTTGTTCTGCTCGTCGATCAGGAAAAGGATGGTGTCCTTCAGCGTGGTTTCGCTGATCGCCATGGTGCCCGAAAGCGAATGCAGCACGCCGACCTTGATGGTGTCGTCCGCCGCCTTGGCCGAGCCGAAGCCGGCCAGGCCGAGCACGACGCCGGCGGCAGCTGCCAGCCAGCGGCGGCTGAGGGGCGCCGCGATATGAGTGGTGTGAGTAAGCATGAAATGTCATCTCCCTGACGCAGGCGTGAAAAACGCTGCGAAACGGCCACACGGCCGCCTGCGTTAAGCGAATCGCAAGAACCATGCCATCGACGAAGATCACCGTAAGGTGATGGAATAATTGAAGAATCAGGCGCCTAGCGCATGAGGTTACGCCTAATAATTAGGCGATAAAAATGTATGCCTAAGCGGCAAACTGTTTGCTTTTTGTGCAAATATGACGCTTTGGCTAAATTTCCGGCATAAATATTTCGGCGCTGCAACCTGCAATAAACCGTTAAGCGCAATGCAGCAATTCACCTTGAAAGCGCCGCGTTCATAGGCCATATGGGGGCGAAGAACCCGACGAATCGTCGGGTCATTGCGAGCCGCGTGTTCTTGAGCCCCTTTTGGCGGCTTCTGGCTTGCCCTTTCAGCCAACAAACCGACGCCCCGACACGCGGGTGTTTTTCTGACACCACGCGTCAGCGCCCGGCGGCGAAAGCCGGAGCGCGCTCTCGTTTTTATGGAAAGAACCCAGCTTTTGACTTCCTTTCAGGATTTTGGCCTCGCCGACCCGATCGCGCGAGCGCTTCGTGAAGAGAACTACGTCACTCCAACCCCGATCCAGGCCCAGACCATTCCCCTCGCACTTGCCGGCCGCGACGTCGTCGGAATCGCCCAGACCGGCACCGGCAAGACCGCGGCGTTTGCGCTGCCGATCCTGCACCGCCTGCTCGCGAGCCGCATCAAGCCGCAGCCCAAGACCGCCCGTGTGCTGGTGCTGAGCCCGACCCGGGAACTGTCGGGACAGATCCTCGACAGCTTCAACGCCTATGGCCGCCATCTCCGACTGGCTTCCACGCTCGCGATCGGCGGCGTGCCGATGGGCCGCCAGGTCCGCGCGCTCATGCCCGGCGTCGAGGTGCTGGTGGCGACCCCAGGCCGCCTGCTCGACCTCGTGCAGAGCAACGGCCTGAAGCTCAACCAGGTCGAGTTCCTGGTGCTCGATGAAGCCGACCGCATGCTCGACATGGGCTTTATCAACGACATCCGGAAGATCGTTGCCAAGCTGCCGATCAAGCGGCAGACGCTGTTCTTCTCGGCGACGATGCCCAAGGACATCGCCGAGCTCGCGGAAGCGATGCTGCGCGAGCCCGCGCGCGTCGCGGTCACTCCGGTTGCCACGACCGCCGACCGCATCACCCAGCGTATCATCCAGGTCGATCACTCCAACAAGCCGGCCTTTCTGGCCCAATTGCTGAAGCAGGAGCCGGTCGATCGCGCGCTGATCTTTACCCGCACCAAGCACGGCGCGGACAAGGTGGTGAAGGGCCTCGAGAGGGCCGGCATCCGTGCCGCCGCCATTCACGGCAACAAGTCGCAGAACCACCGCGAGCGCGTGCTGGCGGCCTTCCGCTCGGGCGAGGTACGCACGCTTGTCGCCACCGACATCGCGGCCCGCGGCATCGACGTCGACGGCATCAGCCATGTCGTCAATTTCGACCTTCCCAACGTGCCCGAGACCTATGTCCACCGCATCGGCCGCACGGCGCGCGCCGGCGCCGACGGGATCGCGATCTCGCTGGTCGCGGGCGGCGAGGAGATGGGCTATCTGCGCGACATCGAACGGCTGATCCGCACGGCATTGCCGCGCGAAGACCGCCGCACCCCCGGCCAGCGCGAGGCCGCCCCGGCCCCCGCCCAGCAACAGCAGCATCATCGCGGCGGGAGGCCGGCGCCGCGGCCCCATGCCGGCCGCTCACATGATGGTGCACCGCCGGCGAAAGGCCCTCGCCGCCACCGCCGTGGAGGTGGTAATAAGGCGGCCCAGCAAACCAATCGTGAGCCGCACCGTTCGCCGCAAGGCGGCGGCAAGGCCGAGGGATTGCAAGGCGTGTCGTTTTTGCACCGCGAAAGCCGACCGAACCAACGACCCAACAACCGCAACCAGCGACCCAACTAGCCGTCCACCGATCTGGAGAGAACCATGGCTAAAGAAGAGCTGATCCAGTTCGAAGGACTGGTCACCGAAATCCTGCCAGACGCACGCTACCGCGTGCAGCTCGACGCGGGCCACGAAATCGTCGCCTACACCGCCGGCAAGATGAAGAAGAACCGCATCAAGACGCTGGCCGGCGACCGCGTCACGATCGAAATGTCGCCCTACGACCTCGAGAAGGGCCGGCTGATATTCCGCCACAAGGACGAGCGTCCGAACTCGGCGCCGCCAGGCGCATCGCGCGGCGCGCCCCAACGCGGCGGCGGGCAGTTTCGCCGCCGATAAAGGCCCCTTTCGCACGGACTTAAGGCCGCGCATGACAACATCGTGTCATTGCGCGGCCGATCTGTGACAAGGCTTGAGCGCAAAAAATCGCGCACCTCAGGATTGTTTTGAAAGTCTGCTTCCCATAATATATGGGGCAATCGATTTTCGGCCGGACGACATTAGCTATCCACCGGTACAGCCGGTTTAGACGCTGACGACCCTTCCAAAAATTCGATCTCGCCAGCCCGCGATAAGTGGGTTTCGACTATCTATATCTGAGAAGGGACTATCCCGTGAGCATGGGAACCGTGAAGTGGTTTAACGCAACCAAGGGCTATGGCTTCATCCAGCCGGATGACGGCGGCAACGATGTGTTCGTGCACATCTCGGCCGTTGAACGGGCCGGGCTCGGCACGCTGCGTGAAGGCCAGAAGATCTCCTACGAGATTGTGGCGGACCGCCGCTCTGGCAAGTCGTCGGCCGACAATCTGCGCGCCGCCAACTGAACGATTTCCGCGGAGGGCCAAGGCCCTCTCCGAAAATCGCGCCTGAGAATATCTGGAGCAAATAAGCAAATAAAAAGGCCGCACCCCAAGCGCGGCCTTTTCATTTCCCGGGGCACATGAGCGAAGTCAGCTCTGCGGACAGTTGCCGCCATTCGTACTGACATTCGGAACATTGTTATAGACGATGCAAGCGGATTGACGCGGCCTCGTGTAGGAGTTGTCCTTCATATTCACCCCGGTCTTCAGCACATAGCCAATTGTCGGCACGTACTTGTATGAGACCTGGCTGAAGATCACGTAGGTCTGTGGGACCAGGATCTCGGACGCCACGATGTTGCTGACATCGTTTCCCGGTGTGAGCGGCGTCGTTGATGCCGTCAGCGTCGCCTGGGTGGCGCCGGCTGCGATGACAGCCGACTTGCTCCACTGCACGGTGGCTTTCCCGTTCTTGTCGACATAGACCTCGGTAATGCTGGCCTGGGTCGGCGTCGCATCATAGGACGCCATGATCGAGATGCTGGCCGTGAAGATGTTCTGAAGGTCGGAATCGGCTATAGTCGCCCAGTTAACGGTAATGCTGGGCGGCGTTTGTTGTGACGTCAGGTCGGACAACGTCCGCGCGATCAGCGTCACTTTGCGGTCAATCGCCACCGCGGAGCAGAACTCAACCGTGCCGAAGAACGCCACCAGCATGAACGGCGCGATCATCGCAAATTCGGTGGCGGCGATGCCGCGCCGATCCCGCAAGAAATGGGCCGGGCGCCATCTGAAAGGCAGCATCGAGATCCTGATCATTGCTTTCATCGCGCCTCTTACGAACACGGAGCCGGAGCCCCGGCGTTACCCGGGAAGGGCTCGTTCCTGAACGCTGCGGTCGCTACCAGCAGGCGCTGGCTGTTCGCCATGTTGGAGATGTTGTAGCCGAGCCCCGTGACAAAGAGCTGCCACGGATAGAACACCCGCACGACCACGATACAGTTTGGGCCACCAGGATTGTATTGCACGTCGTTGATGAAATGGCCTTGATTGTCGATCTCGTTGCTGAAGGTGATCGTCGAGAACGACGGATAGCTTCTGACGTCGACAGAGATATTGGCGCAGCTGAACAGCGCAGGAATCTGTTTGCAAACAACCTTGTTTAGAAAATCCGACGGCAGATAGTTGTTGTTCTGCGCCTGTCCGGTCAGGATCATGCGCGCGGACTGCTGGGTGACGGTCTCCAGCACCTGGTCTGCGAAGAACATCAGCGCGGTCTCGAGGATCGCAAACAGCAGCGCGAGGAACACCGGCGCGACGAGAGCGAATTCGAGTGCGGCCGCCGCGGCGCGGTTGCGCCGGAACCGGCGCAACAGGCGCATGAACGAAGCAGAGGAAGTGGCGGGCGCAGACATCGGACAATCCCCGGATCGGGCCCTTGCACTGGGCAGCGACCATGTTCGCGCCAGCATAAGCTGAAACAGATTGTTGAAGTGTTGCGCGAGATTCAAACAGAGCGACCCGCCTTGCTAACGCTCCGTTAACCGAACGCTCGGTTTGCAGGCTCAACGCCGCGGCGGCGCGCCGGGTCTACGGCGCCTTGTTCGCCGTCGCAGAAGCCGTGCCGCTCGCCTGGCTGTTGAGGCTGTTGGCCTGGTCGGCGACTGATTTGAAATAGCCGTCGCCATCGCCGAGCGTCATGCGGCGCTGGCAGGTCGGCTTGCAGCTATAGGTCTCGCGGTCGACGCCGCGATAGACGGTCACGACTTCTTCTGTGGGTCCCTCGACCTGGATCTGGCGGTCCACCAGCACCTCGCCGGTGCGGTCCATCGCGATGAAATTGGTCGCACCATAGCCCTTGCCGGTCACCACCAGGATGCCGCCGCTCTGCAGGGTGACGTCGGCAATCAGGGGGTTTCCGACCACGATGGTGGTGACGCGGCTCGGCAGCTTGACGAGGCGCGCCTGATCGACATTGACGGCGATGGCGTCGGGAGCGGCTTCCGCCAATGCCACGAACGGTCCGGGCAGCGCGGCAAGCGCCAGGCCGAACAGGGGACGTGCAAGATTACGCAAAATACTCAATGACATGCTCAACCCCGGGGCATCAACAAAGCCGGTAAAAGCGATACGCAGCGGAACCGGCGCCCGATACGGCGAGTGTGCTGGTAATTCATGAAGGAAGCGCAAATTGACCCTGACAAATTTACCGAACCGGCCCTGATCGACCGCCCGCTGCGCGGGCTCGGCTGGCCGCGCGAACATAGACCAGGGCGTTGTCGTCCGCATCGATGCACCGCCAGCCGCCGACATGGTCCATGAAGCTTGCGGCCGGTGTCACGGGCGTCAGCACGCTGGTCAAGAAAACCTGGGGGCCGCGCACCTGGCTGTTAGCGCCGAAACGGAAAGGCGAGCTGCCCGACGATTTCGGAAGGCATGGCCGCCTCGTCCTTGCCGTAGTGATCGGGAAGCTCGTTTTCCGGCATCCGGAAGCTCCCGAACAGGATGTCCCAGATCGGAAAGGTGCCGGCGAAATTGGTGTTGCCGCCCGCTTCCAGCGCGGTGTGATGCCAACGATGGAAGACCGGCGTTGCCAGCACGTATTTGAACGGCCCAAATGTCCAGTTCAGGTTGGCGTGCACGAAAGCCGAGTGGAAGGTGGTGAACGGTCCGACCCAGAGCATGACGTTCGGCGAAATGCCCGCCATCAGCAGGATCACGTCCACGCTGATGGTCCCCAGGATCAGGTTCACGGGATGGAAACGCGCAGCCGAGATCCAGTCCAGTTCCTCGGAAGAATGGTGAACCGCGTGATACTTCCAGAATTCGCCGCCGTGGAACATGCGGTGCAACCAGTACAGCATGAAGTCCGACAGCACGAGGAACAACAGCGCCTGCGTCCACAACGGCAGCTGCGACAACGGTCCATGGCCGTTGTCGTAGAAAGCGATCAGCTCGTCGGCCTCATGGATGTTGAAGACGACGCCGGCGCCGAGCACCAACAGCCCGATCCGTATCACGCGCGCGAACACCGGCACGAAGAACCAGTACACGATGTCGGTGACGAGCTCGCGCTTCTTCCACCAGGGCACCGCATCGTTGCAGGCCCAGAAATGGGTGAGCAGCGAGAACACCAGCCCGAGAGCGATCGTGATCGGAACTACCTTCTCGACCGTCTTGCCGAGCATCAACACGACTTCCATCGGCAGAGTGGACATGGACGCCTCATCAAATCAGATGATCAGGCGTACTCCGGCGGACTTAAGGAGATGTGAAACTTGCGCGATGTGGCTGATGCCGTCTCCATAAAATATACCCGATCGAAACCACGGTAAGATTCTAACCAACCGCTTAATGCGAAATTTACTCTGCAAAAGAACAGCTAATTGCTTCGGTGTTTGCTCAATCGAATTAACTGCGCCGCAATTCTCCGACCTTAGGGTGACCCCATGGTCACGGTGCTGAGAACGCCGGCGAGACCTAACCCTAGTTCGACCAGCCACGTGTACATGGAGTTTACTGATGAAGAACCTGATTGCGCGTTTCGTGAAGGATGAGTCCGGCGCCACCGCCATCGAATACGGCCTGATCGCTGCCGGCATCTCGCTCGCGATCATTGCTGTGGTCAACGGCCTCGGCTCCAAGCTCAACACCCAGTTCACCTCGATCAGCACTTCGCTGAAGTAATCGTTTGCCAGCCGGCAACGAAGGCCCCGGAAAGTCCGGGGCCTTTTGTCGTCTGAGTTCCCCCATGTTGGCGTTGCGCATGCGTAAGAATGATGCTGCGGTCCTCGCGGCGAAGAAGTCAGCGGTCGCCGGCCGAAACGAAGTCTCGGTGCAGCTCGTATGCCTGGCGCTGGCGCTTTCGCTCGTCACGCTCGCCGGCCGGATCTTCAGCGTCTGGTAACGGCCGCCGCCGTTTTCCGAATTGTTCACCACTCGCCGCTAGGCTTGGTGATCCGATCCTCCGCGCCCGTCGGTTTGCTCATGATCCTCGATCTCGTACGCCTCCTGCTGTTCCCGGCCCTGATGGCGTTCGCGGCTGCGAGCGATCTCTTCACCATGACGATCTCGAACCGCGTCTCGCTGGCGCTGGGCGCGGGCTTCCTGGTGCTCGCGGCAACGACCGGAATGGCACCTGCCGAAATCCTCTCCCATGTCGGCGCCGGCGCTCTGGTGCTGGTGGTCGCCTTCGTCTGCTTCGCGATGGGCTGGGTCGGCGGCGGCGACGCCAAGGTCGCCGCGGCCGCGGGGCTTTGGTTCGGTTTCGGCCATCTGATGGAATACCTGCTCTATGCCTCCGTGTTCGGTGGTGCGCTGACGCTGCTGCTGCTGCAGTTCCGGCAGTGGCCGCTCCCCTATATGTTCACGGGCCAGGCTTGGCTGCTGCGGCTGCACGCCAAGGAGAGCGGCATCCCCTACGGCATCGCGCTCGCGATCGGCGCGTTGATGATCTATCCGGACACGGAATGGGTGAAGGCGGTCGACCCCGCGCATTTCAGGTTCGGTTGACCGCGCAAGTAACTCACCGTTAAGGCAATTTACTCACGCCTCATTAACCATGCTTTGACGAATAGCTGGTCAACTCCACTTCACGGCGGCGCGCGCGTCGCAGCGTAATGTGGAAAGTGAAGCGTATGAATCGGGCACGCATAGTGGTCCTGGCTATCGCCCTCGGCGCCGGCGGCGTTGCCGCATATCTGGCGGCTGGATCAGACGACAAGCCTGCGCCCGCCGCGCCCGTCGCACAGCTGCCGACGGTCGATGTGCTCGTGGCAAAGTCCGACATCGGCCTCGGCCAGACCGTCAAGCAAGAGGATCTGCAATGGCAGACCTGGCCCACGGCGACCGCCAGTTCCAGCTTTATCAAGCGCACCGAGCGCCCTGACGCCACCAACCAGGTGACGGGGTCGATCGCGCGCTCACCCTTCATCGCCGGCGAGCCGATCCGCGACCAGAAACTCGTCAAGGCCGACGGTTCCGGCTTCATGGCCGCGATCCTGCCGAGCGGCATGCGCGCGATCTCGACCGAAATCTCGCCGGAAACCGGCGCCGGCGGCTTCATCCTGCCGAACGACCGCGTTGACGTGATCCTGACCCAGCGCATCAAGAATGCCGAACATCCCAACCAGCCCGACATTGTCCAGTCCCAGGTCATCCTCTCCAATCTCCGTGTGCTCGCGATCGACCAGGCGCCGAAAGAGAAGGACGGCCAGAACGCCGTCGTCGGCAAGACCGTCACGCTGGAATTGAAGCCCGAACAGATCCCGACGCTGGCCGCAGCGCGCCAGGCCGGCACGCTGTCGCTGGCGCTACGCAGCATCGCCGACGTCAAGATGGTCGAGAATACCTTGGAAGCCACTGTCAAGCAGACCGAAAGCGTCAACATCATTCGCTTCGGCATTCCAAGCGCGGCAACGAAGTGACGATGAGGATTTGAGATGAAGTGCGGGCTTAACAAGCGGACGCTGCGAGCCTTCACGGTCCGCGCCCTGTCGTTTGCGGGCGTCGCCGCGCTGACGCTCAACCCGGCACTGACGCCGGTGGTGGCGAGCGACTATCGAGTCCCCGCGCCGATGGCGGCCGACGGCCAGAACAATGCGCGCCCGGTCTCGCTCGGCGTCGGCAAATCGATGGTCGTCGACCTGCCGCGCGACATCAAGGATGTGCTGGTCGCCGATCCCAAGATCGCCAACGCCGTGGTTCGCTCGGCGCAGCGCGCCTACATCATCGGGGCCGCGGTCGGCCAGACCAATATCGTGTTCTTTGACGCGGGCGGCCAGCAGATCGCCGCCTACGACATCGCAGTGACGCGCGACCTCAACGGCCTTCGCGCCGCCTTGCGGCAGGTTTTTCCGAACTCCGACATCCGTATCGAGGGCGTCGGCGACGGCGTCGTGCTGACGGGCTCGGCGGCCAACCCGCTGGAGGCGCAGCAGGCCGCTGACATGGCCGCGCGCCTCGCGGGCGGCGTCGACAAGGTCGTCAACTCAATTAGCGTCCGCAGCCGCGACCAGGTGATGCTGAAGGTCACCGTCGCCGAGGTCCAGCGCTCGATCATCAAGCAGCTGGGCATCGATCTCAGCGCCAATCTCAGCTACGGCAGCACCGTGGTGAGTTTCAACAACGCCAACCCGTTCACCGCCAACAACGCGCCGCTCGTCAACAACAATGGGATCACGACGACGTTCGGTTCCTCGGTGCAGGCCACGCTGCGCGCGATGGAGAGCGCGGGCGTCGTACGGACGCTCGCCGAACCCAATCTGACGGCGATTTCCGGCGAGTCCGCGACCTTCATTTCCGGCGGCGAATTCCCGATTCCGACCGGCGTGACCTGCCAAACCTCCACGTCGGGCGCCATCGGTCAGTGCGTCCAGACGGTCAGCTTCAAGAAGTTCGGCATCTCGCTCAACTTCACGCCCGTCGTCCTCACCGAGGGCCGGATCAGCGTGCGGGTGATGACCGAAGTGTCCGAGATCTCGACCGAGAACTCACTGCAGGGCGGCACCGGCGGAACGACGATTCCCTCGATCAAGACGCGCCGGGCGGAAACCACGCTCGAGATTCCCTCGGGCGGCTCGATGGCATTGGCCGGCCTGATCCAGCAGCAAACCAAGCAGGCGGTCAACGGCCTGCCCGGGATGATGGAACTGCCGGTGCTGGGATCGCTGTTCCGCAGCCGCGACTTCATCAACAACCAGACTGAGCTCGCCGTGATCGTGACACCCTATGTGGTGCGCGCGGTGGCGCAGAAAGACCTGTCGCGTCCGGACGACGGATTTGCCGCGGCTTCCGATCCGCAGGCCCAGTTGCTCGGCAGCATCAATCGCATCTACGGCGTGCCCAGCCGCACCGAGCCGGCGCGGAATTATCGTGGCACTTACGGCTTTATCACCGACTGAGGCGGAGTGGGATTTCGACGATGACAGCCACAATATCCCATAAGCGCAGGCGCGCCGTCCGCATGGCGGCGGCGCTGGTCGGCCTCGGCCTTTCGCTCGGTGCCTGCGTCCATGAAGACCGGGTCCCGATCGCGGCCGCCCCCGACGACTACCGGCTGCGCCATCCGATCGCGATCGAGGAAGCCAATCACTCCATCGTGGTCTTTGTCGGCCAGGGCCGCGGCGGGCTTTCCGCCGAACAGCGCACCGACGTGATGGGCCTTGCACAGAGCTGGCAGCATGAAGCCACCGGCGCAATCAGTGCCGACGTGCCGGTCGATACGCCAAATGCGCGGGCGGCTGCGGACTCGCTCCGGGAAATCCAGTCGCTGCTCGCGGCCGCCGGTGTGCCGCCGCACGGCGTCGTGGTGCGCCGCTATCATCCGGAGAATCCGCGCCATATGGCTGCGATCCGCCTGAGCTATCCAAAGCTCCGCGCGGAGGCCGGCCCCTGCGGATTATGGCCCGAGGATCTCGGCCCCTCGATCAAGAACAAGGGCTACTACGACAACAAGGACTACTACAATTACGGCTGCGCCTATCAGCGCAACATGGCCGCGATGGTCGACAACCCCTCCGACCTCGTGCAGCCGCGCCCCGAGACGCCGGCCTACACCATCCGGCGGAGCGAAGGGTTCGAGAAATATCGCAAGGGTAATCCGACCGCGACCCAATATCCCGACGCCGAAAAGGCCAAACTCAGCGACACAGGCAAATGATCAGCTACGCCCGCCAAAACTCCGAAGAAAAGCCGGACGTCGCGCCGCCGCCCGCGGAGGATCACATCGCGCCCGCGCCGCGGGTGTCGGTGCAGGCCTTCTGCGAGACCGTGGAAACGGCTGCTGCCGTGCAATCGGCCGGCGAAGACCGCCGGCTCGGCAAGGCGCATCTGAAGATCCAGATGGGCGGCATGGCTGCCGCCATCGAGGCCTATCGCTCTGCGCCCACCCCGAACGTGATCGTGCTCGAAGCCGATGTCCGCACTGACATCCTGGGCGGCCTCGATCAGCTCGCCACCGTTTGCGACCCCGGCACGCGCGTCGTGGTGATCGGCCGCGTCAACGACGTCACGCTGTATCGCGAGCTGGTGCGCCGCGGCGTCAGCGACTACATCATCGCGCCGGTCACCACGATCGACGTCGTGCGCTCGATCTGCAACCTGTTCTCGGCGCCCGAAGCGAAGTCGGTCGGCCGCATCATCGCGGTCGTCGGCGCAAAGGGCGGCGTCGGCGCCTCCACCGTGGCCCACAATGTTGCCTGGGCGATCGCGCGCGATCTCGCCATGGATTCCGTCGTGGCCGATCTCGACCTCGCCTTCGGCACCGCCGGTCTCGACTACAACCAGGATCCGCCGCAAGGCATTGCGGACGCCGTGTTCTCGCCCGACCGCGTCGACACCGCCTTCATCGACCGCCTGCTGTCGAAATGCACCGACCATCTGAGCCTTCTGGCCGCGCCGGCGACGCTGGACAAGGTCTATGATTTCGGCTCCGACGCGTTCGATGCGATCTTTGACACGCTGCGCACCACCATGCCCTGCATCGTGCTCGACATCCCGCATCAATGGTCGGGCTGGACCAAGCGCGCGCTGGTGAGCGCCGACGACATCTTGATTGTCGCCGCGCCCGATCTTGCCAATTTGCGCAACACCAAGAACATCTTCGACCTGTTGAAGGCTTCGCGCCCCAACGACCGGCCGCCGCTGTTCTGCCTGAACCAGGTCGGCGTGCCGAAGCGCCCCGAGATCAGCGCCGCCGAGTTTGCCAAGGCGATCGAAAGCCAGCCGATCGCCTCGATACCCTTCGACCCGCAGATGTTCGGCTCGGCCGCCAACAACGGGCAGATGATCGCGGAAGTCGCCGCCAATCATCGCACCACCGAGATGTTTCTGCAGATCGCGCAGCGGCTGACAGGCCGCAGCGAAACCAAGAAGCCGGGGGGGTTCTTCCTGTCACCCCTGATCGACAAGCTGCGGGGCAAGTAAGCCCTCGTTCGGAGTATCGTCGTGTTTGGTAAGCGTAGCGGATCAGAGAACGACACCAGGGCGACGAAGCCCGCGGCGAGCGTGCCGGAACCGGCTGCCACCGCTGCTCCGGCCGCTGCCGCGCGCGCCGCGGCGCCGCCGGTCGTTTCCGCGCCGCCGATCGCACCGGTGAGGGCGCCGCCGCCCCCGCCTCCGGCCGAAGCGCGCCGCTCCGACAACTACTACCAGGTCAAGGCGACGATCTTCGGCGCGCTGATCGAGGCGATCGACCTTGCCCAGCTCGCCAAGCTCGACGGCGAGTCCGCGCGCGAGGAAATCCGCGACATCGTCAACGAGATCATCGCGATCAAGAACATCGTGATGTCGATCGCCGAGCAGGAAGAGCTGCTCGACGACATCTGTAACGACGTGCTCGGCTACGGTCCGCTCGAGCCGCTGCTCGCGCGCGACGACATCGCCGACATCATGGTGAACGGGGCGGGCACCGTCTTTATCGAAGTCGCCGGCAAGATCCAGCGCACCGGCATCCGCTTCCGCGATAACCAGCAGCTGCTCAACATCTGCCAGCGCATCGTGAGCCAGGTCGGCCGGCGCGTCGACGAATCCTCGCCGATCTGCGACGCCCGCCTTGCCGACGGCTCCCGCGTCAACGCCATCGTGCCGCCGCTGGCGATTGACGGCCCCGCGCTCACCATCCGCAAATTCAAGAAGGACAAGCTGACGCTCGATCAGTTGGTCAAATTCGGCGCAATCTCGCCGGAGGGCGCGGAAATCCTGCAGGTCATCGGCCGCGTCCGCTGCAACGTGCTGATCTCCGGCGGTACCGGCTCGGGCAAGACCACGCTGCTCAACTGCCTCACCAACTATATCGAGCACGACGAGCGCGTGATCACCTGCGAGGACGCCGCCGAATTGCAACTGCAGCAGCCGCATGTGGTGCGTCTGGAAACCCGGCCCCCCAACATCGAGGGCGAAGGCCAGGTCACCATGCGCGAATTGGTCCGCAACTGCCTGCGTATGCGCCCGGAGCGGATCATCGTCGGCGAGGTCCGCGGACCCGAGGCGTTCGACCTGCTGCAGGCCATGAACACCGGCCATGACGGCTCGATGGGCACGCTGCACGCCAACAATCCCCGCGAAGCGCTGTCGCGCTGTGAATCCATGATCACCATGGGCGGCTTTTCGCTTCCGTCACGTACGATTCGCGAGATGATCTGCGCCTCGATCGACGTCATCATCCAGGCCGAGCGCCTGCGCGACGGCTCGCGCCGCATTACCCACATCACCGAAGTGATGGGCATGGAAGGCGACACCATCATCACCCAGGACGTCTTCCTCTACGACCTGGTCGGTGAGGACGCCAACGGCAAGATCATCGGCCGGCACCGTTCCACCGGGATCGGCCGCCCGCGCTTCTGGGAGCGCGCCCGCTATTACGGCGAAGAGAAGCGGCTTGCCGCGGCGCTCGATGCCGCCGAAGTCGCCCCGCCGACATAAGGATCCGCCATGAACATGCAACTTTTGGCTCTGGGCTTCCTCGCCGCCACCGCGATCGGCGGCGTGGCGTGGGTGTTCATCTATCCCCTTATTTCGGGGGAGAAACAGGCCGAGAGCCGCCGCGCCTCCGTCGCCAAGCCGGAGCCTGCGGCCAAGCGGCAAACCGAAAAGACGCAGCGCTCGCGCCGCGAGCAGGTCGAGGGCTCGCTGAAGGAGCTGGAGGCCCGCCGCGAGAAGCAGAGCAAGGTCCCGCTCAGCGTCCGCCTGAGCCAGGCCGGCCTCAACTGGTCAACCCGGAAATTCTTTGCCATTTCGGCGATACTCGGCGCGGTGTTCTTCGCCGGAGCCTCGATCGCGGGCGGCGGTCTGCTCGGCGCCGCCGGGCTCGGCTTTGCCGGCGGGTTGGGCCTGCCGCGCTGGGCCCTGAGCTTTCTGAAGACGCGCCGGGAGAAGGCGTTCCTGAAAGCGCTGCCGGATGCCGTCGACGTCATCGTGCGCGGCATCAAGGCCGGCCTGCCGCTGTTCGAATCGATCAAGGTCGTCGCCGCCGACGCGCCGGATCCGCTGCGCAGCGAATTCCTGGCGATCATCGAGACGCAGGCGATCGGTATCCCCCTGGGCGAAGCCTGCCAGCGGCTCTATGAGCGGATGCCGGTGCCGGAAGCGAACTTCTTCGGCATCGTGGTGGCGATCCAGCAGAAAAGCGGCGGCAACCTGTCGGAAGCGCTCGGCAACCTGTCCAAGGTGCTGCGCGATCGCAAGAAGATGGCCGAGAAGATTCAGGCGATGTCGATGGAAGCCAAGGCTTCCGCCGGCATCATCGGCTCGCTGCCGCCGATCGTGATGATCCTGGTCTACATGACCACCCCCGGCTACATCTCACTGCTGTGGACGGACAACACCGGCCAGCTCATGCTGGTCGGCTGCTTGGTGTGGATGTCGATCGGCATCATGGTGATGAAGAAAATGATCAACTTCGACTTCTGATGGTGCGGCATGATTGATTTCCTTATCCAGTTTATCCACAACCCGCGCTTCGTCACCATGCTGCTCGCAGCGATCGCGGCGAGCGCCACGGCCTACACCCTGGTCATGCCGCTGCTTGCGGGCGACAACCTCAACAAGCGCCTGAAGGCGGTGGCGAGCGAGCGCGAACGCATCCGTGCGCGCGAGCGCGAACGGATGAACAAGAACGAGAAGGTCGCGCTGCGCCAGACGCCGAAGCAATTCATCTCCAGGATCGTTGAAGACTTCAACCTGACCAAATACCTGGCACAGGACTCGGCGCGCGCGAAGCTGACGCTTGCCGGCTATCGCGGACAGGCGCCCTACGTCACCTTCCTGTTCTTCCGCATGGTGGCGCCGATCCTGATGCTTGTCGCTTCGGTGCTCTACGTCTTCGTGATCTCCAACATGGAGAAGTCGCTGCCGGTCAAGATCGGCATCTGCGTCGGTTGTGCCTATCTCGGCCTGCAGGCGCCGATGCTGTTCCTGAAGAACCGCATCACCAAGCGCCAGCTGCAGATCAAGCGCGCCTTCCCCGATGCGCTCGATCTGCTGCTGATCTGCATCGAGTCCGGCATGTCGATCGAAGCCGCCTTCCGCAAAGTTTCCAGCGAGATCGTGACCCAGTCGATCGCGCTGTCGGAGGAGTTCACGCTGACCACGGCCGAATTGTCCTATCTGCAGGACCGCAAGGTCGCCTATGAAAACCTCGCCAAGCGCACCGGCCTCGAAGGCGTGAAATCGGTCTGCCTCGCGCTGCAGCAGTCGGAACGCTACGGCACGCCGCTCGGCCAGAGCCTGCGCGTGATGGCGCAGGAAAACCGCGACATGCGCATGACCGAAGCCGAGAAGAAGGCCGCAGCACTGCCGCCGAAACTGACGGTGCCGATGATCCTGTTCTTCCTGCCGGTGCTGTTCGTCGTGATTCTCGGGCCGACCTACATCAAGATCTCGCAAATGCATTGAGCCCTCGGGCGAAGGCCCGCGGCGTCCAGGCCGGTCCTGCTTGCGTCACAAGCGGCGCCAGCCCTTATCCCGATGAGCTGGCGCGAGCAAAGCGTCCCGAAGGTTGAGGCTGCTGTGGGACCTCATGGGTCTCCCGGCGACGCCAACGGCGTCCGCGCGAAGCACGGCCCGATGACAGGCTCCGCATGGTCCGGACAAGGCGCGCTACCTGTAGCGCCACTTGCGACGGCCTCGCTTTCGCTCGGCCTGCTCGGGCGCCCGCGTCTCCTCACCATCAGGATTTTGACGCAGTGGGGCTGAGCAGGCTCTGTGTTCAATCCGGCCGGTTGAGCTCGGCCATGGGGATGCTGTTGTTGCCGCGGCTGGAGGGACGGGAATTGTCCTTGTCGTTGCCCTTCAGCATCGCTTTCAGATAGGCGACATTGGCGGCCGCCTCGTCCGGCGGCAGGTCGGCCTTCACGATCTGCTCGGCCTCGGCAAAGCGGCCCTGCAGGCCGATCACGAGGCCGAGGTTCTGCCGCACCCGCGCGTCCGCCTTGGGGCTGGCATAGGCCTGGCGCAGCGCCTCCTCCGCCTTCGGCAACTCCCGCGTCAGCATGTAGGACAGGCCGAGGTTGGAGAGCACCGACGGCTCGCCCGGCACGATCTTGAGCGCGCTCACATAGTAGCGGCGCGCCTCGTCATGGCGGCCGAGCTGGTCGAGCGTGGTGCCCTGCACCGACAGGATGCGCCAGTCGGGATTGTCGGGCGAATGCGCCCGTGACAGCACGTCGAAGGCCTGCTGGAAATTGCCGTTGTCGGCGAGCGCCCGGCCCCAGCCGGCGAGCAGCGCCTTGTTGCCGGGACTGCTGATGCAGGCCTGCTCGAACACGGCGGCGGCCTGGGCCCGCTGGCCGTTGGCGCGCAGCGCCTGGCCGTAGGCGAGCGCGGCGTCGGCATCCTTGGGGTTGGCGCGATAGCGGTCGCCATAATATTCGGTGGCGCGCTGCGGGTCGGCCTCTCTGCTCGGGGAATCGGCGCTGGACGTCAGCGCGCCCGCGACGTCGCCCATGGTCTGGCAGCCGCCAAGGCTTGCGGCCAACATCGCCGTTATCGCCGCGGTCGCAAGGAACCGGGCCAAACCTGACTGCCTCTGCACTTTGACTCTCGCGCTGGACCGAGCCGAACGCGCCAGCAATAAAACGTTAACCCTAACGGCCGGTTAATTTGGCGGCCGTCCCGGGAGTGCGAGGTCCGTCAGTATTCCAGCGCGAGCCGCTTCCTGATCTCCTGGATCTGCTTTTCGAGGTCGTCGAACCTCGCATGCACGGCGCGGTCATGCAGGTAGAAGATGTAGCCGGCGACCAGGAACCCGAAAATCCAGTGGTGGGTCTCGACATAAGCCAGCACCGCTTCGATCGCGTGGCCTGTGAAAACAAGGATGCCCCAAACAACGTCCATCTGATTTCCCCGGCATTACGGCAGCGGACCGAAACCTATCACGGCCGGCCGAGCCTCGTGTAGCGGCCATGACGATTGCAGCTCGCCAAAAACTCTGCGAAGTCTGATCACATATCTGAGACGCACATCACGGAACACGAGCCAAGCATGCCATCCGCGTTCGAGAGCGCCCCCGCCACGCCGGCCATCCCCATCACCTTCGTGACCAAATCGAGCTGGGAGGCGGTCCGCGGCTCGCTGCCGCCGCAGGCGGCGCAGTTTGCGCTCGCGAACGGCTTTGCCGCAAAGCCCGGCGCGTGCCTGGTGCTGCCCAGGGCCGACGGACAGATCGATCAGGTGCTGTTCGGCCTGGAGGACGACGGCGCCAAATCCCGCGATCTGTTCAGGCCGGGCGCCCTGCCCGGCCTGCTGCCGCCAGGCGTCTATCGCTTCGCCAATGCGCCGCATAATGCGCGCCTCGCCGCGCTCGCCTTCGCGCTCGGCTCCTACCGCTTCGGCCGCTACCGCAAGGCGGAGATGCCCGACGTGAAGCTGGTGCCGCCCGACGGGGTCGACGCCGCCGATATCGCGCGCATGGCCGACGCGGCGATGCTGGCGCGCGACCTCGTCAACACACCCTCGAACGATATGGGGCCGGCCGAGCTGGAGCTCGCTGCGCGGCGCCTCGCCGAACGGTTCGGTGCGAGTTTCAATTGCATCACAGGCGATGAGCTCGTGAGACAGAATTTCCCACTGATCCATGCGGTCGGCATGGCCTCGACGCGCGCGCCGCGGCTAATCGACTTTTCGTGGGGCGATCCAGCGCATCCCAAGGTAACGCTGGTCGGCAAGGGCGTCTGCTTCGATACCGGCGGGCTCGACCTGAAACCATCGAGCGGCATGCTGATCATGAAGAAGGACATGGGCGGCGCCGCCAACGTCCTGGCGCTGGCACAGATGGTGATGGATGCGAAACTGAAGGTGCGGCTGCGCGTCCTGATCCCCGCGGTCGAAAACGCGGTGGCCGGCAACGCCTTCCGTCCGCTCGACATCTTCACGTCGCGCAAGGGCATCACCGTCGAGATCGGCAATACCGATGCGGAGGGCCGGCTGGTCCTTGCCGACGCGTTGGCGCTGGCGGACGAAGAGAGGCCGGACCTTCTAATCGACATGGGCACGCTGACCGGCGCGGCGCGGGTCGCATTGGGGCCGGATTTACCGCCCTTTTACACCAATGATGAGACGCTGGCGCTCGAAATTGCCCGCCATGCCAAAGAAGAGAACGATCCGTTGTGGCGCATGCCGCTGTGGCCGCCCTATGATAGCTGGCTCGACTCCAAGGTCGCCACCATCACCAACGCGCCGTCCGGCACGTTTGCGGGCTCGATCACCTGCGCGCTGTTCCTGCAGCGTTTTGTCGAGCACGCCAAAAGCTGGCTGCACCTCGATATCTACGCCTGGACGCCCTCCGCCAAACCGGGGCGGCCCGAGGGCGGCGAATGCCAGGCCGCGCGCGCAATCTACAAGCTGCTGGGCGAACGCTATGCATGACCCGCGCCTGACAGCCGCCCGCGGCGATATCGCCGCGAAATATCTCGAAGGCAAGGTCGAGGCGGCGCACTTGGTCGAGGGCGAGGTATTTGAGATCGTCGACGCTGTCGCCCCGCTGCGGCGCTCGCCGGGCTCCGATGCCGAGTTGATGACGCAGGCGCTGCGGGGTGAGCGGGTTACGATTTACGACCGCAACGCAGAGGGGTGGGCCTGGGGCCAGCTCGACAGCGACGGCTATGTCGGCTGGCTTCCCGATGCGGCGCTCGCAAAGCCGGGCGCGGCGCCGACCCATCGCATCACCGCGATCAGGACATTCGCCTTTGGCGGACCATCGATCAAGCTGCCGCCTGTCGAGACGCTGGTGATGGGATCGGCGGTGACGGTGACCCGAGAGGATGGCGCCTTCGCCGTCACCGGCGAGGGCTGGCATCTGCCGAAGTCACATCTCGCTGTGATTGGCCACCGTGAAACCGACTTCGTCGCGGTTGCCGAGCGTTTTGTCGGCACGCCCTATCTCTGGGGCGGCAAGAGCAGCCTCGGCATCGACTGCTCGGGCCTCGTGCAAATCTCCCTCAATGCCGCCGGCATCGGCTGCCCGCGCGACAGCGACATGCAGCAGGTTTCGCTGGGCCAGCCGCTTGATCCCGCGAAAGCAAGCAACCTGCAACGCGGCGACCTCCTGTTCTGGAACGGCCACGTCGCGATCGCGCGCGATGCCGAGACCGTCGTGCATGCCAACGCGCATCACATGGCGACCGTGATCGAGAATACGCTAGCCGCGATCGCGCGCATCAAGGCGGCGGCCGGCGAACTGGTCGCAATCAAGCGAATTTAGTGCATGATCCGGAAAAGTGGATACCGGTTTTCCGACAAGATCATGCGCAAAACAATAATCTAAAGCGCGATGACTTTCGTCATCACGCTTTAGGTCGCAACTGCATCATCGCCTGCGGCTTCGTTGCGGAAGGCGGCAGCGAACAGCGCACGGGTGTAATCGGTCTTTGGCGCCTTGAACAGTTCCGAGGCAGGCCCTTCCTCCACTACCTTGCCCTCGCGCATCACGATCAGATGGCTCGCGAGCGAGGCGACCACGCGCAGATCGTGCGAAATGAACATGTAGGTCAGGTCGCGCTTGCGCTGCAAATCGCGCAGGAGGTCGACCATCTGCGCCTGCAACAGCATGTCGAGCGCGCTGGTCGGCTCGTCCAGCACCACGAAATTCGGCTCCAGCACCGCGGCGCGCGCAATCGCGATCCGCTGGCGCTGGCCGCCGGAAAATTCATGCGGGTAGCGGGAACGCCATTCCGGGTTGAGGCCGACATCCTCCATCGCCTTGACCACTCGCGCATCGCGCTCCTCGGGCGACAGGTGTTTCTGATGCACGGAGAAGCCCTCGGCGATGATATCGCCGACCGACATGCGCGGACTCAAAGAGCCGAACGGATCCTGGAACACGATCTGCATGTCGCGGCGGAACGGCCGCATCTCCTTGAACTTCAGTCCCTGGATATTTTTACCCAGGAACACAATGGGTCCGTCGGACGAGATCAGCCGCAACAGTGCCAGCCCAAGCGTGGTTTTGCCCGAGCCTGACTCGCCGACCACGCCCAGAGTTTCGCCCTTGCGCACCGCGAAGCTGACGCCATCGACCGCCTTGATGTGCCCGACCGTCGAGCGCAGGAGCCCGCGCTTGATCGGAAACCAGACCTTCAGATTATCGGCCGACATCACCACCGGCTGCTCGGGGCGCGGCGGCGCGGGGTCGGGTCTCGGTTCGGCGGCGAGAAGGTCACGGGTATAGGGATGCTTCGGTGCGTTGAAGACCTGCTCGACCGGCCCCTGCTCCACGATCTCGCCATTGTTCATGACGCAGACGCGATCGGCAATGCGGCGCACAATGCCGAGATCATGGGTGATGAACAACAGGCTCATGCCGAGCCGCGCGCGGATTTCCGCGAGCAGCGTGAGAATCTGCGCCTGCACGGTGACGTCGAGCGCCGTGGTCGGCTCGTCCGCGATCAACAGATCGGGTTCGTTGGCGAGCGCCATCGCGATCATCACGCGCTGCCGCTGCCCGCCGGATAATTGATGCGGGTAACTCTTGAGCCGTGTCTCCGGTTCGGGAATGCCGACCTGCCGCAACAATTCGAGCACGCGTGCCCGCCCCACGGAGCTGCTGACGGGATTGTGGAGCTGGATGATTTCGGTGATCTGGGACTCAATCGTGTGCAACGGATTGAGGGACGTCATCGGCTCCTGGAAAATGATCGAGATGTCGTTGCCGCGGATACCGCGGATTGCGCTCTCCGACAACGACAGCAATTCCCGTCCCTTGAAGCGGATGCTGCCTGTCGGGTGCGACGCCGCCGGATAGGGCAACAGCTTCAGGACCGACCGTGCGCTGACCGAT
>Ga0210403_10000965_pt1 | contig 28193 bp, 22 predicted proteins | sample IncBWC19MmetaG_FD_150863 | JGI IMG/M metagenome (GOLD analysis project Ga0210403, IMG submission 150863) | Forest soil microbial communities from Barre Woods Harvard Forest LTER site, Petersham, Massachusetts, United States - Inc-BW-C-19-M | ecosystem: Environmental > Terrestrial > Soil >...
TGTATCCGGCCACCTCAGACACCGAGAAGGTCTCGTTCAACCAGATCAACCGCAAGACCGGCCATCGCATCAAATACTCCAAGGTCGATGCCGACACCGGCGAGGAAGTTTCCAACGAGGACATCGTCAAGGGCTACAAGGTCGACACCGACACCTACATCGAGGTCTCCAAGGAAGAGCTCGACGACATCGCGCTGGACTCGACGCACACGATCGAAATCGACGAGTTCGTGCCGAAGGCCGACATCGACTCGCGCTATCTGATCCGCCCCTATTATCTCGTGCCCGACGGCAAGGTCGGCCATGACGCCTTCGCGGTGATCCGCGAAACCATCCGCAGCATGGACAAGGTCGCGATCGGCCGCGTGGTGCTGACCAATCGCGAGCACATCATTGCGCTGGTGCCGCTCGAGAAGGGCCTGATGGGCACGCTGCTGCGCTACCCCTACGAAGTGCGCAGCGAGAAGGAATATTTCGACGACATCCAGGACGTCAAAATCACCAAGGATATGCTCGATCTCGCCAGGCACATCGTCGAGCAGAAGTCGGGAGACTTCGAGCCGGACGAATTCGAGGATCACTACGAGACGGCGCTGATCGATCTGATCAACAAGAAGCGCAACGGCGTGAAGATCGCGCCCAAGGCCGCGCCGAAAACGGGCGGCAACGTCATCAACCTGATGGATGCGCTCAAGAAGAGCCTTGCCAACGAGAAGCAGGCTGCGCCGCCCGCGAAAGCCAAGGGCAAGAAGTCCAAGCGGATCGAGGGCCAGCGCGAGATGCTGCTGCCGATCGCGGGCAGCGGCAGCGGCAAGCGCGCCGCCAAGGAAGAGCCGAAGAAGGCTGCAAAGCCAGCGCGTGCCCCTGCCCGCGCAAAGAAAGCCGGCTAGCTATTTCAGCGATGCGCTGACCGAGGTGTATTTGCTGTTGAGCCCGGTACCGATGCCCTGGACGACCGTGACGATGACGATCGAGATGCCGGCCGCGATCAGGCAATATTCGATCGCGGTCGCACCGGATTGATCGGCCAGGAATTTTGCAATCACCTTCCACATATCAAAACTCCTGCCCGCGTCCCCAAGAATGCCATTCTATCCGCTCTCGCGCCGGTGGCGAGCAATCTATGGTTGGAATGGTTTCCCGTGGATTGAAGAACAGGCTGAAAAATCCGTTAAATCGACCGCCGCCTATTCACTTCGTCCGACCTGGCAAGCAGCCGTGACGCATATCAGAGCTTCCCGGGCGGACGGCGAAGCGTGCTTTACCGGCCTGCTTTTTCCTGTTCCTCTAGCGCCCCTTGAAGGCCGAGCGTGACAATCGGCCGGGATTAAGTAACAGGTCTTGGGGAGAGACGGCCATGAAGCTCGGCACTGCGATCGCGGAAATCATGAAGCGCGAGGGGATCGAGATCCTCTGCGGCTATCCGGTCAACCACCTGATCGAACATGCGGCGAACGCCAATATCCGCCCGATCATGGTGCGGCAGGAGCGCATCGGCATCCACATGGCGGACGCGATCTCGCGCGTCACCTCGGGCCACAGCATCGGCGCCTTCTGCATGCAGCACGGGCCCGGCGCGGAGAACGCCATGGGCGGCGTCGCCCAATGCTACGGCGAATCCGTGCCGGTGCTGGTGCTGCCGATGGGCTATGCGCGGCGGATTTCGAACATCGAACCGAACTTCAATTCCAGCCAGGCGATGAAGGCGTTCGCGAAATCCGCCGAGCCGATCATCATCGCGGCCGAAGTCGCCAACATCTTCCGCCGCGCCTTCACCAAATTGAAGAACGGCCGCGGCGGCCCGGTGATCGTCGAAATCCCCTCGGACATGTGGAACGAGGAAGTGCCGGAGCCGCTCAACTACACGCCGGTGCTGCGCACGCGCTACGGCGCCGACCCCGTTCATATCAAGGAAGCCGCGACGCTGCTCGTCAACGCCAGGCGGCCGGTGCTCTATGCCGGCCAGGGCGTGCATTACGCCAAGGCATGGCCGCAGCTGAAGCGGCTGGCGGAGCGGCTCGCCATTCCCGTCACCACCAGCCTCGGCGGCAAATCTTCCTTCCCCGAGACGCATCCGCTGTCACTGGGCTCGGGCGGATTGGCGGTGCCGCGCGCGGTGCCGAAATTTTTGGGTGATGCCGACGTGATCTTCGGCATCGGCTGCTCCTTCACCGAAACCAATTTCGGCATCAAGATGCCCGCAGGCAAGACCATCATTCATTCGACGCTCGATCCGAACCACCTCAACAAGGATATCGAATGCAGGATTGGTCTGGTCGGCGATGCAGGGCTGGTGCTCGATGCCCTGCTCGAGGAAATTGAAAAGACCGTCAAATCCGACCGCGATGCCAGCACGGTCGCCGCCGAGATCGCCGCTTCGCACAAGGAGTGGCTTGCGAAATGGATGCCGAAGCTGACGAGCAACGACGCGCCGCTCAATCCCTATCGCGTGCTCTGGGACCTGCAGCACACCGTCGACATCAACAACACCATCATCACCCATGATGCCGGTAGTCCACGCGACCAGCTGTCGCCGTTCTGGAAGCCGGTCGAGCCCCTCACCTATCTCGGCTGGGGCAAGACGACGCAGCTCGGCTACGGCCTTGGGCTCGCGATGGGCGCCAAGCTCGCACGGCCCGACAAGCTCTGCATCAATGTCTGGGGCGACGCCGCGATCGGCTTCACGGGGATGGATTTCGAGACCGCGGTGCGCGAGCGGATTCCGATCATGTCGATCCTGCTCAACAACTTCTCGATGGCGATCGAGCTGAAGGTGATGCCGATCTCGACCGAGAAATATCGCTCCACCGATATTTCCGGTGATTACGCCGCGATGGCGCGCGCCTTCGGCGGTTATGGCGAGCGCGTGACAAAACCGGAGGACATCGTGGGCGCGATCAAGCGCGGCATCCAGAAGACCCAGGAAGGCGTGCCGGTGCTGCTCGAATTCATCACCTCCAAGGAGACCGAGGTTTCGCGGCCGGGGACCTGAATATCGCCGTTAACCTTTGCCGTCGTCGCCTCCCCGTTCATTGACGGGAGAGGGAAAATCGCCCCGGGACCGCTGGAACAGACCGTCCCGGGGTGAAATAATGGGCTGCCCGACAGGTATTTAGCCCGGCGTTGGCCGGGGCGTGGGCTGCTGGATTTTTCAAAAATGACGGCGGTTTCCGAGGACGCGACGGCCGATCTCAATCGCAGAATTGCCGAGCTCGAGCAGCGGCTGGAACTGGCCTTGATCGAGCGCGACGCCGCAATCGAGCGGCAGACCGCGAGCGCGCTGGTCAATTTCCGGCTGCAGAGCGAATTGCGCGCGGCAACCGAGCGCCAGAACGCGGCCGCCGAAATCCTGCGCACCATCGCCGGTGCTTCCGGCGATGCCGATCGTTCGCTGCAGCAGATCGCAGAAGCCAGCGCGCGCCTGTTCGGTGCTCCTAGCGTGACGATATTGCTGGCGGACGGCGAAAATTGGGGCAAGACAATCAACTTCGGCGCCAGTTCGGAGCGGGTCCGGGCCAGAGTCGCCGACGAGCGACCTCGCTTTGGGGGCGACAACCTCCCGGGAATGGTGTTCCGGGAAGGTCGACAAATCCATATTCCTGACCTCGACAACATCGATCCAGCGATGGCGCATTGGCCGGTGATGGCAGCGCGAGCCGAAGGCACGCGCACGGTAGCCGCCACGCCGCTTCGGCGCGAAGGCAAGCCGATTGGAGTCCTGATCGTCTATCGCGACCGGCTCGCCGCCTTCACCGACGAGGAGCTGGCGCTGCTGCAGACTTTCGCCGACCAGGCCGTGATCGCGATCGAGAATGCGCGGCTGTTCAACGAGACCCAGGAAGCGCTGGAGCGGCAGACCGCGACCGCGGAAATCCTCAAGGTGATCGCGAGTTCCCCGTCCGACGTGCAGCCGGTGTTCGATGCGATCGCCACAAGATCGAATCGGTTGATGTCGGGTTTGTCCACGGCCGTGCACAGGCTGATCGACGATGCCATGCATCTGGCGGCCTTTACACCAGTTGCTCCCGAGGCCGACGCGGCCCTACACGCTGCGTTCCCAAAACCATTGTCCAGCCTTGCGTGGGGTCCGCAACTCCGGAATGGCGAGATCGTCAGGGTTCACGATACCGAGGTCGATTTTGCCGAGGACCCCGCCCTGCTTCAGCTGGCGCGCATCCGGGGATACCGTAGCCTCGTCCTGGTGCCACTGCTCCGAGAGCAGAAGCCGATCGGGATCATCAGCGTAACCCGGCGGGAGCCTGGAACGTTCGCGCCTCAGCATGTCGAGTTGCTGCAGACCTTCGCCGACCAGGCTGTGATCGCAATCGACAATGCACGACTGTTCAACGAGACCCAGGAGGCGCTGGAGCGGCAGACCGCGACCGCCGACATCCTCAAGGTGATCGCAAGCTCGCCTTCCGACGTGCAGCCGGTATTCGATGCGATCGCGACCAGCGCTAACCGGTTGGTCGACGGCTTTTCGGCCGCGGTTAATCGCGTCATCGACGACGTCGTTCACTTGGTGGCCTTCACGCCGGTCAATCCGGAAGCCGACGAAGCCCTGAAGGCGGCGTTCCCGCTGCCCTTGAGCCAGTGGCCGTTGGTCTCTTTGGTGCAGCATGGCGAAACCTCGCAGATCGCCGACGCGGAAACGGCCGATCCGCAAGACCAGCGACTTGGCCGTGCCCGCGGCTGGCGCAGCGTCACACACACGCCGTTGATGAGCCAAGGCAAGTTTATCGGTTTCATCGCCTGCACGCGCCGCGAGCCCGGCGTGCTTGCGGATCATCACGTCCGGCTCTTGCGGACCTTCGCCGACCAGGCCGTGATCGCGATCGAGAATGCGCGGCTGTTCAACGAGACCCAGGAGGCGCTGGAGCGGCAGACCGCGACCGCCCACATCCTGAAGGTAATCGCAAGCTCGCCGTCGGATGTGCAGCGCGTGTTCGATGCGATCGCGGCAACCGCTAACCGGCTGATCGGCGGATTCTCCTGCAACGTCATCCGCTTCATCGACGGCACGGCGCACCTGAAAGCGTTCACGCCGACGACGCCGGAGGCGGACGAAATCCTGCGGTCGACCTTTCCCCAACCAGTTACCCTATTCATGCCATGGCGCAGGGCGCAGGCTGGAGAAATCACGCAAGTCCCCGATACCGAAGCCATGACCGGCAGGATTCTGGAAATTTCGCGAGCACGGGGCTTCCGTGGCATGCTGTTCGCCCCCCTGATGAACAAGGGCGAAGCAATCGGAGCGATTGCGGTCACCCGTGTTCAGCCCGGCACGTTTGCCGACCATCACGTACAGCTGCTGCAGACCTTCGCCGATCAGGCCGTGATCGCCATCGAGAACACGCGGCTGTTCAACGAGGTGCAGGCGCGTACGCACGAACTCACCGAAGCGCTCGAGCAGCAGACCGCGACATCCGAGGTCCTGAGCGTCATCTCCAGCTCGGCCGGCGATCTCGCCCCGGTGTTCGATGCCATGCTCGCGAAAGCCATGCAGCTTTGCAGCGCCAATTTCGGCGTTCTCAACACCTATGACGGCAAGCAGGTCCACACCGCCGCGACCTACGGACTGCCGCCGGCCTATGACGAATACCGGCGGAAGCAACCGCTCGACTACGGCCCGGGCACGGCGCCGGCGCGCCTGCTGCAGGGTGAACCGTTTGTCGAGATCGACGACCTTCTGGAGTCGGAAGCCTATCGCAGCGGCGATCCGAACCGCCGGGCGCTGGTCGACGTCGGCGGTGCACGCTCTCTCCTCGCCGTGCCCCTGCTCAGAGACGAGCGCGTCGTCGGCAATGTGATGATCTTCCGGCAGGAGCAGCGGCCGTTCTCGGAGAAGCAGGTCACGCTGCTCCAGCAGTTTGCCGCGCAGGCCGTGATCGCCATCGAGAACACGCGGCTGCTCCGCGAACTGCGCCAGAGCACCGAGGATCTGAGCGAGTCGCTACAGCGGCAGACCGCGACGTCCGAAGTGCTCCAGATCATCAGCTCGTCGCCGAGCGACCTTACGCCGGTGTTCGACAAGATGCTGGAGAACGCGACGCGGGTCTGCGGCGCGGAATTCGGGTCGATGATGTTGATCGAGGACGGCTCGGCACGTCAGGCCGCGCTCTACAATGCACCGGCGGCGCTTGCGGCAGCACGAACCGGCAAGGTCTTTCGCCCACCGCCACAAGGCCTGATGGCTACCGTGATCCAAACCAAGCAGGCGGCTCAGGTCGCCGACATGCGCACCACGCCCGGGTATCTCGAACGCCACCAAACGACGCTCGAATTGGTTGACCTTGCCGGCGCCCGCACGGTCGCCGTCGTGCCGATGCTGCGGGAAGGCGATGTGATAGGCACGATCACCATCTATCGCCAGGAGGTGCGTCCCTTCGGCGACAAGCAGATCGACCTGCTGACCAATTTCGCCAGGCAAGCTGTGATCGCGATCGAGAACGCGCGATTGCTCCGGGAGCTGCGCCAGCGCACGGACGACCTCTCGGAGGCCCTCACCTACCAGACCGGCAGCGCCAATATCCTGAGTGTGATCGCTTCGTCGCCGACCGACGTCGAGCCCGTCCTCATGGCGATTGTCAAAAGCGCGTGCGAGCTTTGCGATGCCTACGACGCCGTGGTTCTCTTGAAGGACGGCGATGACCTGCGAGTCTCTGCGCATCATGGGCCGATCCCCATCAGCTTCTCGACACATCAGATCAATCGGAAATGGACCGCCGGGCGCGCTTTCGTCGACAAGAAGGCGGTCCATGTCCACGATCTGCAGGCGGAGCACGACGAGTTTCCGGACGGGCAGGAGCTTGCCGCGCAGATGGGTCACCACACCATCGTCAGCGTCCCCCTGCTGCGCGAAGGTGACAGCATTGGAGCGCTCGTGCTTCGTCGCACTGAAATTCATCCGTTCAGCGACAAGCAGATCGCCTTGCTGCAGACATTTGCCGACCAGGCCGTGATCGCGATCGGAAACGTGCGACTGTTCGATGAGGTGCAGGCGCGTACGCGCGAACTCGCAAATTCCCTGCACGACCTGCGCACCGCACAGAATCGCCTGATCCAGACCGAAAAGCTCGCTTCGCTCGGCCAGCTCACCGCCGGCATCGCGCATGAGATCAAGAACCCGCTCAATTTCGTCAACAATTTTGCGGCGCTCTCGGCCGAACTGACCGACGAGCTGCGGGACGCGCTGGAGCCCGCCGTGCTGGACGAGGCCATCCGCGCCGAGGTCGACGAACTCACCGGCACGTTGAAGGACAATCTCGGCAAGGTGGTGCAGCACGGCAAGCGCGCCGATTCCATCGTCAAGAACATGCTCCTGCATTCGCGCGAAGGTTCGGGCGAGCACCGGCCCGCCGACGTCAACGCGCTGGTCGATGAAAGCCTCAACCTCGCCTATCACGGTGCGCGCGCGGAAAAGCCGCAGTTCAACGTCACGCTCCAGCGCGACTTCGATCCCGACGCCGGCACGATGGAGGTATTTCCGCAGGAAATCACCCGCGTGCTTTTGAACCTGATCTCGAACGGGTTTTACGCCGTGTCCAAGCGCAAGGCGGGCAATGGCGGCGCGGACTTCGAGCCGCTGGTCGTTGCGACCACCAGAGGCGGCGCCGACCATGTCGAAATCCGCATCCGCGACAACGGCACCGGCATCTCGCCCGAAGTGAAGGAGAAGATGTTCAACCCGTTCTTCACGACCAAGCCGGCCGGCGAAGGCACCGGCCTTGGGCTGTCGATGAGCCACGACATCGTCGTCAAGCAGCATGGCGGCACCATCGACGTCGAAACCGAGCCCGGCGCGTTCACGGAGTTCCGCCTGGTGCTGCCGCGAAGCAGCCTGTCCCGCAAGGCGGCCGGAAACTGATGGCAAACCCGATGCCGAGAGAGGCCGACCTTCAAGAGACCATCGCCGAGCTGCGGCGCAAGCTCGACGCGCGCACCGCGGAGCTTGCGGAAGCACGCACGCAGCAGACGGCGGCGGCCGAGGTACTCGGGGTGATCGCTTCATCTCCGACCGACGTCAAGCCAGTTCTCAAGGCGATCGTTGAGAGCGCTTGCAGGCTTTGTGAGGCGAACGATGCCTACATAGCCTTGAAGGATGGTGATTACCTCGTATTTCAGACGCAACATGGGTCGATTCCCGTCGCCTGGAAGCGACGGCCGATCAACCGTCAATGGCCAGCGGGGCGCGCGGTTGTCGAGGGCAGGTCCGTTCACTTGCGTGACGTCCTGGCGCGCGAGGGGGCGGAATTTCCCGACGGCCGGGATATCGCACGTCAAGACGGAGCTCGCACGGTTCTCACGGTCCCGCTGATGCGCGAAGGCGAATCCATCGGCGTAATCATTTTGCGCCGCACGGTAGTGCAGCCATTTACTGATCACCAGATCGCCTTGCTGATGACCTTCGCCGACCAGGCGGTGATCGCGATCGGCAATGTACGTCTGTTCGAGGAGGTGCAGGCCAAGACGCACGACCTTGAGGAGGCGCTGAAATACCAGACCGGCAGCGCCAACATCCTCAACGTGATCGCCTCCTCGCCGACCGACCTCACCCCGGTGCTGAAAGCCATCGTCGAAAGCGCCTGCGAGCTTTGCCAGGCTTATGATGCCATCGTCACCCTCAAGGACGGCGAGGAGCTTCAACTCAGCGCTCATCATGGCCCGATTCCGATGAACCGGCGGCGCTGGGCCAATGATCGCAGCTCGATTTCGGGGCGCGCCATGGCCGACCGCCGGCCAGTGCACGTGCACGACGTGCTTTCCGAAGAGGGCCTGGAATTTCCGACGGGTCGCGCCATGTCGGCCGTCGACGGCTGCCGCACGCTGCTCAGCGCCCCCTGCTTCGCGAAGGCGAGGCCATCGGCGCCATCATTCTGCGCCGCACCGAGGTGCATCCCTTCAGCGACAAGCAGATCGCGCTGTTGCAAACCTTCGCCGACCAGGCGGTGATCGCCATCGGCAATGTTCATCTGTTCGAAGAGGTGCAGGCGCGCACCCGCGACCTGCAGGAATCCCTGCAGCAGCAGACCGCGACCGCCGAAGTGCTCAAGGTCATCAGCCGTTCCGCGTTCAATCTGCAGACAGTTTTCGATACCCTGGCGGCGTCGGCAACCGAGCTCTGCGAAGCCGATACCGGGATCATCTTCCTGCGCGACGGCGATGTGTTTCGCGCCCAGGCGACGTCCGGCGCGCGACCCGAGTACCTCGAATTCCTCAAGGCCCATCCGCGGCACCGACACGACAAGTCGATGGTCCCTCGCGTGGCGCGCGCCGGCACTGTCGTTCACATTCCCGACCTGGCGCTCGATCCGGATTTTCAGTTCGAAGGAGTCGACAAGGCGCGGGGCACGCCGGCTCGCTCCATCCTTGGCGTGCCGCTCCTTCGAAACGGAACGGTCGAGGGCGTGTTCGTCGTGTCCCATCACGAAGTGAATCCGTTCACGCAACGTCAGATCGAACTGGTCGAAGCATTTTCCGACCAGGCCGTCATTGCGCTGGAGAATGTCCGTTTGTTCGACGAGGTGCAGGCGCGCACCCGCGAGCTCGCGCAATCGCTGGAAAACCTGCGCGCCGCGCAGGACCGCCTGATCCAGACCGAGAAGCTCGCTTCGCTCGGCCAGCTCACGGCCGGGATCGCCCATGAAATCAAGAACCCGCTGAATTTCGTCAACAATTTCTCGGCACTTTCGGTCGAGCTCACCGACGAGCTCAACGATCTGCTGAAACACGCAAAGATTTCCGACGAGATCCGCAAGGAAGTCGATGAACTGACCCACCTTTTGAAGGACAATCTCGGCAAGGTGGTGCAGCATGGCAAGCGCGCCGACTCCATCGTCAAGAACATGCTGCTGCATTCACGCGAGGGCTCGGGCGAGCACAGGCCCGCCGACATCAACGCGCTGGTGGACGAAAGCCTCAATCTCGCCTATCACGGCGCCCGCGCCGAAAAGCCGCATTTCAATGTCACGCTGCAACGGAATTTCGATCCCGAGGCCGGCATGATCGAAGTGTTTCCGCAGGAAATCACCCGCGTCTTCCTGAACTTGATCTCGAACGGCTTCTATGCCGTAAGCAAGCGCAAGGCCGACCGTGGCGACGGCAGCTTCGAGGGTGTCGTGACCGCGACGACAAAAGGTCGCACCGATCATGTCGAGATATGTATTCGAGATAACGGCACCGGAATCCCGCCCGATGTAAAGGAAAAGATGTTCAATCCATTCTTCACTACCAAGCCGGCGGGCGAAGGCACCGGACTCGGGCTGTCAATGTCTCACGACATCATCGTGAAACAACACGGTGGCACGATTGATGTCGATACTCTCCCGGGTGAATTTACCGAGTTTACGATCGTTTTGCCGCGAGCAAGCAATCTTTCAAATAAATCCAGAGGTTAGACGTGAGCGTTCTGGTTCTTGTGGTGGATGACGAGCCCGATGTCGAGGCGCTGTTCCGCCAGCAATTTCGCCGCGATTTGCGCGCGCAGCGTTTCATGATGGATTTTGCCAATTCGGCTGCGGATGCGCTGACGCGCATCACCTCCAGCATCGGGCAATCGCTGATCCTGATCCTGTCCGACATCAACATGCCCGGGATGACCGGGCTCGAGATGCTGCCCAGGGTCAAGGAGATCCGTCCCGAGGTTCCCGTGATCATGATCACGGCCTATGGCGATGCCGATACCAGGCGCAAGGCGCTGGAAAGCGGCGCGACGGGCTTGCTCACCAAGCCGATCGATTTCTCGCTGCTGCGCGAGGAAATCGACCAGCGGCTCGCGCAGGCGGCGCACTGATGCGCCGCTTGGTCATTCAGCTCTGGGGTTCCGCACCGCCGCGTTCGTTCAAACGGTTCGCCTGCGCGACGAAATCGTCGAATATGGGCGCAGCGTCCTTGATCCTGTGGCAACTGAAGCCGTCGACAGACCTCTTCGTGCTGTGATCGAACAGCTCCAGCCAAAACAGCGGCATGCCCTCTAGATCTGCCTCCCGCCCGCGAAACATGCGGATCTCGCAGTTCCCGAGCGAGGCGAGCGAAACCGACGCTTCTGAACAATGCTCCGGAATGCACGAGAGCCTGACATAGGCTCTCGCAATTCGCAGCTCGGTAAACGTCCGGTCGGGCGTGTTGCTCACGATAAATCCTGAAATCCTGAGAATGCGTTGCGAGCACTGCGGGCAACGCCAACGCACAAAGCCGCTGAAAACGCCGCGGCAGGATTGTGCAACTCCGAGCGGCAGCAGGCTGGAAGCGGAGGGGATATACCAAGACAGTCAGGAGCGTGCTTGTTACAAATTGCCAACTATTTGTCGCCTTGCGCCAGCGGCGCGCAGACGATCATGAATCGAATCTCGAGCGGCTCTGCCGGTATTGATATGGCTCAAGCGGCGCCGAGCGGAATGGGGCCGGCCGCCTTCACCGCGATCATGCCTTCGGTGCGGGCTCGCACCTCCGGCGAGGCCAGACAGGTCGCCACGGCCTCGTAGCCGGGAGCGCCGGGACAAGGCACGACGCGCGTGGGAGGACTGTGATTGGCGGGGCAAAGCATGATCGCCTCGTCGGGGCCCACGGCAGACAGGTCCAGGATCGCGGTTGACCGCGTCAGCACGAAGAGCGGGCGTCGGCCAGGCCGCCCGAGTTGGCGCAGATAAACGCCGACAGCTTCCTGTGTGGCTTCATCCAGCCCCTGTTCCACCATGTCGACCAGCAGGACGGCCGGGCCTTCGCATTCCAGGCCGACGAGCAGCGCGACAAGCGCATCCGACACCACGGCGCCTTCATCGACCAGCCAGGTCAGGATCTGATCGACCCGCGCTTTGAGGGCGGAGTCGGCATCGAGCCGTGCGCGCGCCGCGGCACCACCATCGGCCACCCGCTCCAGACCGAGGAAGGCGGCATTGGGCAGAGTCTCCGCCAGACGCAGGGCGAGCCGGGTTTTGCCACTGCCCAGCGGGCCGATGATGTAATTCAGCGGGGCAATATCGAGCTCGAATGGTTCGCCGCCCCACGGCCAAGGAAGTTCGAGGGTGACGTTGGGCCCGGCGGGCGCCTTCAACAGACGCGCCACTTCTCCGGTGGCCGGCGCCTGGCCGCGGGCGAGGTCGGCCTGAAGTCCCCGGACCTTTTCGACCGCCCCGGCAAGCTCGCGGATTCGATCTTCGAGTGTCGCCTGGTGCGCGGCGAGCGCCGCTTGCAGCGCCTCCGGCTCGCCGCCCAGCGCCCGCGCGACCTGTGCGAGGCTGAGCCCAAGCGCGCGAAGTGCCACAACCTCGGCCGCGCGAGCCATTTGATCAGGACCGTAGGCACGCCATCCGGCCACGGTGCGGGCTGGCGCGACCAGACCGCGCTGCTCGTAGAGTCGCAGCGCCTTGGTGGAGACGCCGAGCCGCCTGGCCGCTGCGGACGGGCTGAGATATGGGACGGAAGAGCTCACGGGCACACCTCGCGAATTCGCTGATCGTCAAACCTTATCGAGGCGGCCCCAAGGGACAGGTCAAGGGACAGGCCAACAGGCCAATCGGTTTTGTCCCATATTGCGCTATGTTTGCGCAGGTCGAGGAGGACATGAAGCGTCTTCGACCTCAGGTCAGGAGCAGCGAAGTGGGGATGAAACTGTTTTATGCGCCGGGCACGATATCGCTCATGCCCCATGTCGCTTTGCTGGAGAGCGGCCTTCCATTTATCGCCGCCAGAGTCGATGAAGTCAGCAAGGCGATGGAAGATGGCGAAGACTATCGGTCCGTGAACCCGCTCGGCTATGTACCCGCCTTGGCACTGGACGATGGAACCCTGCTTCTGGAGGCGGCTGCGATCGCCCAATATGTCGCAGACCGCGATCCAACCGGAAAGCTCGCTCCGCCGAACGGGACCATTGAGCGGGCGAAGCTCCAGGCCTGGCTGAATTTCCTCTCCAGCGAGCTGCACAAGGGAGGTCTTGGCCCTCTGTTCTACAAGGCCTTGCCGGAGCCGGCGAAAGACGTTTTCCGAGAGCGCTTGAGGGCGCGCTTCGCCTTTGTTGACCGGCACCTGTCCGCGCATGAGTACCTGCTAGGCAACGACTATTCGATTGCCGACGTCGGCCTGTATGCGATGACGGGCTGGACGCCGCGCGTCGGCTTCGACATTCGTGCCTATCCGAACCTGATCGCGCACCATTCGCGAATCGGCGAGCGCGATGCTGTACGTGAAGTCCATCGGATTGAGGGATCGGTTCCAGCAGCGTGATGGGCGCGACCCGCAGCGGAATCAAGACGAGGCCTTCCAGCGAGTGCATGCTTTCTCAATCCGCCCCCGAACGCCAACGTCTTTGTTTTTCGCGATTGCCGCAGTTCTGCATGCTGCACCACAGCCGTCGATGCGCCTTGCTTGTATCGATGAAATAGACCTCGCAGTCGGATGCGCCGCACTTGCGGATACGACTGTGATCGGCCGTGACAAGCAAGGTTTCTATTGCGAGCGCACAGGCGTGCAGTGGAATTTCCGGCGAGGATGGCCGGACCCAACGGTGGCTGACCGAATTCAATGTTGCCGTTGCGACAAGGAGTCGCGCAGCATGAGCCCGCCGCACTTCTGATCCGATCGCATCCAGCGAGGCCTTCGGCATGGTCTTCCCGGAGTGGGCTGCGCCCAGGATCGCGTAAAGGTGTTCCCTCAGCGCACGAGCACGCCTTGCAATGCGGGAGCAATTCGGCCCCTCGAGCGATCGCAAGCGGGCCGATGCGGACGCCTCAATGAGCCCTGCCAACCCGGCAAACCTCACGAGATCCCCATAGGTTGCAAGGTTCTCGACCGGCGCGCCCGAAGGGCGCTCGTCCAGCGTGTTCACGAAGTCCAGGGCGGGGTCCCCTCCACTCCAGTCGAACGGGTTTGCACGTCTAGCCATTCTCGACCTTGCTTGTTGCTTCTTTCGTAACCTATAATCCTGGTTATAAAGGTTATGTTATTTGTCATCACACGAGGCTGCAACCGTGTCAAACGACCGCGATGGTGTGCAATACCTGCGCGGCTCGCTTTACGGTCTTGCGGCTGTTAGCATCTGGTCGGGATGGATCGTTGTTGCGCGACTGGGGCTTCGGACAAGCCTTACGCCGTGGGATATCGCGGCGCTGCGCTTCGGCGTTGCCGGACTTATATTGTTGCCATACGTGTTCAACAAAGGGCTTGCGTTCGACCGCCTCGGCCGGGTCGGACTGGCAGCTATCGTGTTTGGCGGAGCGGCACCGGTGTTCTTTGCCAACTCGGGGCTGCTGTTCGCGCCTGCCGCACATGCCGGCGCGCTCTTTCCGGGCGTAATGCCATTGATGGTGGCGCTTCTCGCGGCAGCGCTTTTGCGAGAGCAATTCACCGCTGCGAAGAAACTTGGTTTCGCCTTCATCCTGCCCGGCGTGCTTGCCATCGTTTGGGGCTCGGGCAGCGAGTTGGGATCATGGCAAAATGTCGGGCATGGGCTGTTTCTAAGTGCCGCCCTGGCCTGGGCCTTCTACACGATTGCGATGCGGAAGGCTCGCCTCGATGGCTTGCATGCGGCAGCGCTTTCCGCTGTCGGATCGATGCTTCTTTATCTGCCGGTTTTTGCCTTGATACCGGGAACGAGACTCGGCGTCGCCTCTTGGAGCGACCTGGGATTGCAGGCTTTTGTCCAGGGCGTGCTTACCGCAATCATCTCCCTGCTGCTTTTTGGCCGCGCTGCCGGGTTCCTCGGCGCTTCGAGTGGCGCCGCCTTCGCCGCACTGTGCCCCGCGATGACGGCGCTTTTGGGAATCCCGATCCTCGGCGAGTGGCCAAAGCCGATTGATTGGATGGCGATAAGTCTGATTTCGGCAGGAGTCTATATCGTAAGCGGTGGGCCGCTGCCTCGATTGTCCCGGTGATTTCGGTGCATGTCCGCTGCTGGGCCCTTCGCGGACTTGTGCCTGCGCGCTTCTAATGTCCGCCTTCGAGGCTGAATCAGACACTGCCCTGCTGGAAACCGGTCCGCATTGGCGCCGCTGCGAGAGTCATTCTCGTCTAATTTCTTGTGCGGGTGGGATCACTTCCTCCCCGCTAATGGCACGGTCTAGCGCGTCGATCAGAGATTGAATCTCGATGAACTTGCTGCGTGCGCGCTCGGCCTTGTCGCGGTCAAAGGGGGCGGCCAATACCTTCGCATGCGCGTCCCTATCCTCGATCATACGCTCACGGGCCCTTTTTAGCGTCTCGAGCCGTTCACTCATTTTGGTCCTTTACTTGTTGCCCATCACCACGACCATGATCTCAATCAAAGGCCGAAGGAAATTGGCCGTTGCGGAAGATGACCGTAGGCTCGTCATCATAGTCGCCCATTTCCGGATCGCCGGTGGATGAAAAGGCAACGACGCCGAGTTTGCTCAACGCCAGTCGCTCCGCCGTTCGGACGGCCACCGTTGCCGATCTACAGGCTATTGGAATATCGGCCTTGAGATTTCTGCCTTTGCCGGCGTTGAATGACTGGACGAAATAAATTGTCTCGCGGGCCATCACGTCTCCTACATCATTGGTCGAATGCACGGGCATATCGCGCTGTGCCTCGGCGGAGATCGCAACTAAGCCTGCATCGCGCGCAGAAGCGCCGAGATATTGATGGTCGCAAAATTGGAGAAAGTATCCGACACCGCGTAAGGCAAAATGATCTGGTCATTGTGCCTCATGGCGCCGCATGTATAGACAACGTTGGGGACGTATCCTTCGCGCTCGGATGGTTCAGGCCGCAACAACGGTTCGCTTGAACGCGCCAGCACCTTGGAGGGATCGCGCTTGTCGAGCAGCGCCGCGCCGATCGAATACTTCCGGACCGGACCGACACCGTGCGTGAACAGCAGCCAGCCTTCTTCCAGTTCGATCGGCGATCCGCAGTTGCCGATCTGCACGAACTCCCAGGGAAATTGCGGCTTCAGGATAGCCTGACCGCCTTCCCACCTGTACAGGTCGTCCGAATAGACGAGATAAAGGTTCTCGTTGTCCTGTCGCGCGATCATGGCGTACTTGCCGCCGATCCTGCGCGGGAACAGCGCCATGCCCTTGTTGCGCGCGGCGGCGCCCTGGAGGGGCGACATCCGAAAAGACAGGAAGTCGCTGGTCTCGATCAATTCAGATCGGATCGCTGTGCCCTTGTAGGCGGTATAGGTCGCGTAATAAGTCGTCCGGCCGCCATCGGTGAACTCGACGAAACGGGCATCTTCGATGCCATGCGACTGGGAGTCCGTTACCGGAAAGATGACGCGTTCGCTGATGTCCTGGTCTGGCTTGAAGACGACCTCGACCTCGTCGCCGATTGGTCCCGGTATTGAATATCCGGTCCGGGGACTCGAAGCGAGCCTGGCGGTCGGATCGACAGCAATGCTGCCATCGGCCGCTACGGTGCCAGCGCGAAACGTTATCGACGACACGTGTCCTTCACCGACGGCACGCAGGCTGAGAATAAAGCGCAGGCTGCCGGTCGGGGTCGCGGACTGGTCGGGGTGCGGTACGATGCTCGGATTGAACAGTGCTGACGCTTCGAACGAATACTCGTTCAGGAAATAGGCGCCGATGAGCTGGCGCTGGATTTCTGAAAAACGGCCATGCGCCGCGAAAGCCTCCTCCATCTCGTCGGCACGGAGCTCGAACGTCTCCAGCAGGTTGCGATGCCGGCCCTGGAAGTTTTGCAACACATCGTCGAGCTGGCTGGCCGCAACCTTCGGATCAAGCGCGAGAACGCGTTCGACGATATGGTTGGCGCGGGTCTTGTCGGTCGGGTTGAGATCGCGCGGCTCGGTCGCCGGCTTGAACGGGCGCACAATGACGCGCGCGGGATCGGGACGCAGATAGAGCGCCTGTCGATTCAGAAATGTGGCGTGCAACAGCGTGCCCTCGGTTGGTCGGAATGGGCATTAAATCAAGCGCCAATGGCGCGAATCGCCACAGGACTTGTCAGGCTGACATTGACGCGCGCGAGCTGACGAATCTCGGCGAGGCCCAACAGATAGCACACCACCGACTCGCCTCCTCGATTTTCGTTGGCTCGATCGGGATGCAGTCCGTCCCGGCAACTGCCGGTCGTGACATCGACGAGCGCGACCGACAGGTCGTTGCTGCCGAGAAACCAGGCGAAGACGTTCGTTGCGATAGACTTCCATTCGGCATCGCCGTTCGCGCGCCACGCCGTCAGGCAGGCGGCAATCGTCGCCGTCGCTTCCACCGGCTGCTGATCGAAAGCGCGAGGAGATTTCCGGAGTTCGCCGAAACTGGCCGTGCCAACCGGCCGGAAACAGCCCGTTGATGCCGTTTGTTGTGTCATGAGCCAACGAAGGGATCTCAGGCCGGCATCGACATAGCCGGGTGTTTGCGTTGCAATGCCTGTCACTATCAAGGCCTGCGGGAGTCGCGCGTTGTCATATGCGAGGCCTTCCTCGAACCACTTCCAGTCCGGCGTCTCGACCGACGCGAGGCTCAACATCAATCTGTCGGCGAGCACGCGACGAATGTCCCGGGCGTGACGATCACCGGGATCCGCGGTGCAATAAGCGTCCAGACCCAGCAGCGTAAAGGCCGATGCGCGGGGCGAACGAAAGGTTTTCACCGTCGGCATTGCCTGAGCGAACAGGGCGGCCGCCCATCGACGCCGTGACGGACTGGCATCTTTGCGCGCGCATTCACCCAACGCCCACAACGTCCGTCCATGACTGTCTTCGGAGCCTTTGTCTTCAAGCCAGGTCCGATCAAAGCCCATGAAGTTGCGGAATCGCCCGGTGTCCGGGTTCCAGGCATGCTGCACAAAAGCGGCAAATCGCGCGGTCAACACATCCGCAAGGGGCTGCTCGCCCGGTTCATTGAGGGCACAGGCCAATAGCAGCGCGCGGGCGTTGTCGTCCACGCAATAGCCATGCGAGCGATCCGGTACCGAATGCACGGCATGCTGGAACAGGCCGGTATCATCGCACATCGACAGAAAATGGCCTGTTTGCATGGCCGGCACGGCGGGGTTGTGCGGCGCGACCGTGTCCGGCTCGGTGCGCGCGATTACCTTCAGCCAATGGCCGTGCCGCGCATTCTCGAAGACAGTTATGTAACGCTCGGCGGTACGCTCCCATGTCATCGATCGGCTGGCCGCGTAGGCGCGCTTTCGCATAGCCTGTCGTCGAGGGTCGTCGGTAAGCAACTGCGCAATTGCGTCGCCGATCCCCGCTGCGTCGCCAAAGGAAACAAGAACGCCGAGCTCATCGGCCAGCAATTCGCGCGCGTGCCAATAGGGCGTTGAGACGACCGGTTTCCCAAGGCCGAAGCTGTAGGCCAGTGTACCCGACGTCATCTGTGCTTCGTTGAGATAAGGCGTGACGTAAACGTCGCACATCGAAATGAATTCGAGCAGCGTGGCCTGGTCGACGAACTGGTCGAGGAAAACGACCTGCTTCTCGACCCCAAGTTCCTGCACGCGCGCCATCAGGCTCTCGCGATAGGCTTCGCCCTGGTCCCGAACCAGATTGGGATGAGTCGCGCCAAGCACCACGTAGACCGCGTCGGGGCGTTGCTTCAGGATCGAGGGCATGGCGTCGATCATGACCTCGATGCCCTTGCTGGGGGACAGCAGGCCGAATGTCAGAATGACGGAGCGGCCGGTGAATCCGAGTTTGGCCTTTGCCGCGTCAGGCTCAACAAACGGAAAGTCGGGAATGCCATGGGCGATGACTTCGATTTTTTCGTCCGGCACGCGATAAACGCTGCGCAGCAGCTCGCGTCCCTTGTTGGCCATCACGATTATCCTTGACGACCCTTCGATGATCCGTTCCATCACCGCGCGTTGACCCACGGTCGGCTTGGCGAGTACCGTGTGTAGCGTCGTTACGATGGGCATCGTGAGGCGCGACAGCAGCTCGAGGATGTGGACGCCGGCTTCGCCGCCAAAAATCCCGAACTCGTGCTGCAGGCAGGCGATGTCGAAGCGGCCGGCGTTCAGAAAGTCTGCCGCACGAACATAGTCCTCGATCGCGTCATCCTTGACCTGGAAGGCGACAGAAGCGGGATAGCCATAGGCCTGACCGTGGTCGGTCATTGCCACGATACAAGTCTCGAGATTTGACCGTGAAGTCGAAATCGCGCGTTGCAGGTCGGTCGTGAACGTCGCGATTCCGCAGCGGCGCGGCAACGAATTGCCGATCACCGCGATCCTGCGGAGCGGCGTCACGTCCGCGCCCTGGCGAGGCCCGTCAATGGCGGAACGGCAGCGGCGCCTTGTGGAACGGGGTTGGTCGATGACTCGCCGAGCCGCTGCAACAGGGAGCCGATTGGAGCGGCTGCCGGATAGGCGACCAGGGCCGTCAACCCGTTGACGCCGACTTCGACGCTGGTACGGCCGCCGCCAACGAAGATCGCCTGTCCCATCGATGCCATGGCCAATCCGATCGCGCCGTGGCCGTCGAGAACAAGAATCCAGGTCTCCGCTTCAGCGAGCAACGCCCAGCTTGAGCCCTCGGGCAGGTCAAGCCGCTCGAGAACGAAATAGGGGCTCGCGACAAGAACCGTCCGTTCATCCGTAAGGCGGGTCGGATTTTGTGCAGGTCGAGGCGGCCACGCGTTGGCCACCGCCAAGCCATTGTCTTCGTGCAATTCGCGTTGTCTGCCATAGTCGAACAGGCGGAATGTGGTGTCGCTACGCTGTTGAATTTCTGCAAGCACGATGCCGGCGCCCAGGGCGTGGATCGTGCCGGCCGGGATGAAGATGACATCACCTTTCTCGGCTGGACGCCATCGAACCAGCTCGACGATCGAACCGTTCTGGATCGATGCACGTAGTTGTTGTGGCGTCACCCGGCGCTCCAATCCAACGCCGATCCGTGAGCCCGGTTTTGCCGAGATGATGTACCATGCCTCGCTCTTGCCGTTCGGCATTCCCATCGCGCGCGCGAAAGTATCGTCTGGATGGACCTGGATGGACAGTGGCTCGCTGGTGAAGAGCAGCTTGAGCAGCAAGGCAGGGATCGGAGCGTTCTTGTCAGCCCGTTCGAACCACAGCTCTCCCACGGCATCAACTGTACCGTCGATGCTGCTCCAGGGCTGCAGATCGCCAACCCCCCAGGGCTTGCGAACGACCCGCACGGAGGTGTGCTCAACAGGCATATTTCTCCTGACCCAAGACGCGCAAAAGACGCGCAAAAGACGCGCACACCGAAGCGATGTGCCGTTGGTCGATATCGTTCACTGGATTGTCTGAGGCTAAGGCGTCGCGTTCCGGGACACGCCTATCGCAAAGAAAAGCTTACGCTGTGTCCCCATGTGGATACTGCGGCACCCAATATCAACCTCTCCCCGGCGCGCACCGTCGATATATCGAAAAAGATCGTTTTCTCGCACGGACGTATCACGAACGCTGACCAACCCACTTTCAGACCAGCGTCGACATTTTCATGCCGCCGCGTGTCGCGAGGCTCGACGTGTGCCGATGCCAGACGGAGCAAAAAGCCTTGCCCAGCAGACATTTCCGCCGAAGTGATTTGCCCGTCGGGCTGTCAGGCAAAAAACCTGTCCAGCCCCTTCGGAAAAAATATTCCTATTTCTCTTTTTCAGAAATCGTGCTAGCTCCGCACCGTCCTGCTCCGGCAAGAGGGGCGCTTCGGCCGATCGTCACGAAACGCGGTGCAGGATGCGATGGATGCGGCGGCGTGCTGCGACGACGCGCGCGGCTCGCATACGGCGAAATCGTGTGGTCCTGATCCCCCGACGCTGGGATCAAGCGCGTGGATTCTTCACGCGCGACGGTGGCTATCAAGCCCGGACACCGGGGAGAGCTCGTATAAGCCGTAGCCCATTGCGCAGGGAATGCCGTGATGTTGCGGCGTACCTGTGGTGACTAACTCGTGTGCTTTCTACCTTTGCACACGAGGCTGCGGGTGCATCGCGCACCGGCATTCCCTGCGCCCTCTTCTCTGAGGGACAACGACGAAGCATCACTCGGGCAAATCCTGCCGCGGGAATGCTGAGCTGTGTCCCGACGTCATTGCGAGCGATGCTGTTTGAAAAATTTGAATCAGAACAGAATCGTAGGATGGGTTGAGCGCCAGCGAAAACCCATCGACACGTCGGGCAGCGTAGATGGTGGGTTTCGCTTCGCTCAACCCACCCTACGCAACTACGCAAACCGCACGTGGCCCCCTACTCCGCCATCTCGAGCTGCTGCGACGACGGACCGGCGAGCGGCCGTTCCTCCATGACGATCATGCAAAGCAGCGCGCAGGTCATCAGCGCGGCCGCAGCACCGAAGACATAGCGGAACGCCGTGATCATGTCGGCCATCGGGATCGAGCTCACCGCACCGCGATGCTCGGCGGTGAGCGAGATGTCGGCACCCAGCGCCATCAGCAGAATGGCGGCCATAGCGGCCACCGTGAACGACGACGCGAGCGCGCGGAAGAAGTTCATCGCGCCCGTGACGGTGCCGACCTGGGGCCGCTCCACCGCGTTCTGGATCGAAACCACGGTGATCGGGAATGTGGTCCCGAGCCCGAGCGAAAAGACCGACAGCAGCAGCAGCATGCCCCAGAGCGGCAAGGTGGTTAGCGCGAGCGCAGCGCCGGAGATCGCTGCGACGAGGTCGCCAATGATCGCAACGCGCTTGTAGTGCCTGGCGCTCGCCATGGTGCGGCCGGCGATCGCCGCGCCGCAGGTCGAGATGGCGGCAAGCGGAATCAGCGCGAGCCCGGCTTCGCTGGCGCTAAGGTGATAGACCACCTCGTAATAGAGCGGCAGTTGAACCGTCAGCCCGGTCATTGCGCCCAGCGCGCAGCTCCCGGCCAGGATGGCGAAAGGCACAACGCTGCCGCTCAGCAACCGCAGCGGAAGGAACGGTTCATCGGCGCGACCGGCATGCCAGACGAAACTGACCGCGAGCGCGAACGAGGCACCGATCATCGCGAGGATGACGGGCGAGAGCCAGAGATAGCGGTTGCCGCCCCAGGTCAGCACCAGCATGAACATGACGGCGGCGGCCATCAACAACAGGCCACCGAGCCAGTCGACCTCGCGGCGGCGGTGATACGCCGGGATCTTGCCCATCTTCGGCAACAGCATCGCCAATGCCACGATCGACAGCGGCACATTGATCCAGAAGATCATCGACCAGTGCAGATGTTCGGCGAACACCCCGCCGAGCACCGGCCCGCCGATACCGGCGGCGACCCAGACGCCGCTGAAATAGGCCTGGTACTGCCCGCGCTCCCGCGGGCTGACGATGTCGGAGATAATGGTCTGCACGATCGGCAGGATGCCGCCGCCGCCCAGTCCCTGCAGGCCGCGCCCGAGGATCAGCACGGGCAAGCTGGGCGCCAGCGCGCAGAGCACCGAGCCCGCGATGAAAAGACTCAAGGCCGCGATGATCATCGCACGCCGGCCATAGATGTCGCTGAGCGTGCCGAACACCGGAGCGACTGCGGTCGAGGCCAACAGATAGGCGGTGATGACCCAGGACAGGCTGGAGACGTCCTGGAATTGCCGGCCGATGGTTGGCAGTGCGGTCGCGACAATGGTCTGGTCGAGCGCGGCCAGAAACATCGCCAGCATCAGGCTCATGAGGATGGGGCGGACTTCGTCAGGGGTCAGCGGCGCGCGCGGCGCCATCGGCGGCGCGTCGGAAATCGCAATGACCTGGCCCGGCAGTTCCGGCAACTCGGTTTCGATGTCTTCGGCCAAAGTGCGAGGCTCGGCAGGATGACGGCTCCGCCGTTCAAACTTGTTCATGAGGAAATGTTTTTATCCGTGGCACTGCTTTGGCAGCGCAGATTCGCTGTGTGCCCTCAATTTAGGCGGCGAATGCGCCTTCAGGCAGCACCCCCAGCGCATGGGAGCATCCCGCACCGCAACCATCGCGATGTCGTGATCAGGCTTTGGGCCGCTTCTTCAGCCGCGCCCGTTTCGGCAACAGCATCGGCCAGCGCACGATGTGGTCTTCGAGGTCGGCGTCCGCGATCTCATCCTCGGTGCCCTGCACGCGGCCGCGCACGGAAACCCCGGCCTCATGGACCGTGTTGGGATCACCTGAAATCAGCGGATGCCACCAATAGAGGTCGCGTCCCTCCGCCACGAGCCGGTAGCCGCAGCTCGGCGGCAGCCAGTTGAGGGTGCGGACGTTCTCGGGCGTCAGGCGAACGCAATCGGGAACCTTGTCGGAGCGGTTCGGATAGTCCTTGCAGGCGCACAGGCCGGCATCGAGCAGCTTGCAGGAAACGTGGGTGAAATAGATCGCCCCGGTATCCTCGTCCTCCAGCTTTTCCAGGCAGCAGCGCGCACAGCCGTCGCACAGGCTCTCCCATTCGGCGTTGGACATTTCCTCCAACGTCTTGGTTTTCCAGAAAAATCCCTCCTGGGGTGAGGGCCTTTTGGGTGGCGCGGTCATAAATCCCCGAGGTTCCGGAACGGTTTGGACCCAAACCCTTCTAGGAGGTGTGCTGGGCGCGGTGCAAGTGGGCGCGAAACGGGCTTTTTCGGTGCCGCCCTGTTCATCCTGGCCATCAAAAGTCGCGGCAGGACCATTGGTTTATGCCCCCCGCTCGGCTAGAACAAACGCCGAGTCCCCGAGGAGCGCAATAGGCGCCTTGGGTTTGCCGCAACATCAGCGCAAGACGTCTCGATGGCGCCCCGGCCGGGTGCTCGAACGCCTTCGAACCGACACCGACGAAGAGTCCCTGTGCCGCGCCAGATCATCCCGCAGCAATGGAAGACCAAGGTCCGGCATTTCTTTCTGGACTTGGACGCCCGCATCGACTCCACCCTGTTCTCCTCGGGCAAGGGCGCGCGCGAGCTCTATGAGCGCTACTCGACCTTCATGGACCGCTTCTATGTCGGCCGCTGGAAGCGCTGGGTCTTCATCGAGCCGCTGTCGGAAGCTGCCACCATCGGCCTCGGCGGGCTGATCCTCCTGCTTGCGCTCGCCGTGCCGGCGTTCCGCGAAACCGCGGACGAGGACTGGCTGAAAAAGTCCGACCTCGCGGTGAGCTTCCTCGACCGCTACGGCAACCCGATCGGCAGCCGCGGCATCAAGCATAACGACTCGATCCCGCTGGAAGACTTTCCGGACAATCTGATCAAGGCGACGCTCGCGACCGAAGACCGCCGCTTCTACGACCATTTCGGCATCGACATTGCCGGCACCGCGCGCGCACTCGTCACCAACGCCCAGGCCGGCGGCGTGCGCCAGGGCGGTTCCTCGATCACCCAGCAGCTCGCGAAAAACCTGTTCCTCTCCAACGAGCGCACCATCGAGCGCAAGGTCAACGAAGCCTTCCTCGCGATCTGGCTGGAAACGCGTCTCACCAAGAACGAGATCCTGAAACTCTATCTCGACCGCGCCTATATGGGCGGCGGCACTTTCGGCGTCGACGGCGCGGCGCATTTCTACTTCAACAAGTCGGTGCGCGACATCAACCTCGCTGAGGCCGCTATGCTCGCCGGGCTGTTCAAGGCACCGACCAAGTTCGCCCCGCACATCAACCTGCCCGCCGCGCGCGCCCGCGCCAACGTCGTGCTCGACAACCTCGTCGATGCCGGCTTCATGACCGAGGGCCAGGTGTTCGGCGCGCGGCGCAATCCGGCCTTCGCCGTCGACCGCCGCGACGAAAGCTCGCCGAACTATTACCTCGACTATGCCTTCGACGAGATGCGCAAGCTCGTCGACACTTTCCCGAAGTCCTACACCGAACGCGTGTTCGTGGTGCGCACCTCGATCGACATGAACGTGCAGCACGCTGCCGATGAAGCGATCGAAAACCAGTTGCGCCAGTTCGGCCGCGATTATCACGCGACGCAAGCCGCGACCGTGGTCAGCGATCTCGACGGCGGCATCCGCGCCATGGTCGGCGGCCGCGACTATGGCGCGAGCCAGTTCAACCGCGCGACCGACGCCTATCGCCAGCCCGGCTCGTCGTTCAAGCCCTATGTCTACACCACGGCACTCCTGAACGGCTTCACCCCGAACTCGAAGGTAGTCGACGGCCCGGTCTGCATCGGCAATTGGTGCCCGCAGAATTATGGCCACTCCTATTCCGGCTCTGTGACGCTGACGGAAGCCATCACGCGTTCGATCAACGTCGTGCCGGTAAAACTCTCGATCGCGCTCGGCGGCAAGGATGGACCCAAGGCCGGACGCGCCAAGATCGTGGAGGTGGCGCGTCGCTTCGGCATCAAGGCGCCGCTGCCGGACACGCCGTCGCTGCCGATCGGTGCCGACGAAGTTACCGTCATCGAGCACGCGGTGGCCTATGCGACCTTCCCGAACAGGGGCAAGGCGGTAACTCCTCATGCAGTGCTCGAAGTGCGCACCGGCGCCGGCGACCTGGTCTGGCGCTGGGACCGCGACGGACCGAAGCCTCGGCAGGCCATTCCGGCGAATATTGCCGCCGACATGGCGGGCATGATGAGCCATGTGGTGAGCGAAGGCACCGCGCGGCGCGCAGCCCTTGACGGCATTCCGACCGCCGGCAAGACCGGCACCACCAACTCCTACCGTGACGCCTGGTTCGTCGGCTACACCGGCAACTTCACCTGCGCAGTCTGGTACGGCAACGACGACTACTCGCCGACCAACCGCATGACCGGCGGCTCGCTGCCGGCGCAGACCTGGCACGACATCATGACGGTCGCGCACCAGGGCGTGGAGGTCCGCGAGCTCGGAGGCGTCGGCATGGGCGTGAAGCTGCCGCAGCAGCCGGTCCAGCAGACCGTTGCCGCCAACGGCGCCGTCGCTCCGCCCAAAATACTCGAGATCAAGCCGGGACCGCCGCCGGTGCTGACCAAGCGCGGCGCCGATATCCTGGTGCAGGTCGAGAAGATGCTGGATGACGCGGCCAAGACCGCCGACAAGACCACGTCGGCCACCGAACCGCCGAAGCCGGGCAAGCCGGTGTCGTCGAGCGCGCTCGCCTTCCCGGACAGCTTTGCGGCGGCGACGCCGACCGAAGCGGCCGCGCCGCGCAAGAACTGACTGGTGCCGCCGATTTGAAGTTCCTACGGGGCTTCCGCAAGTGATTTTAGGAACTTCAAATCGAAAAGCGGTACCAGGAAATTAAAGACCTCCAATGCTCCTTCGCTTCCGAAGTTCGCATCAGAGGGTGACGAGATTGCTTGCGAACTTCGGAATCGGAGCATTGGATTGAGACTGCTGCTCGTAGCTATTGTTGCATTGGCTTTGGCCGCGGCCGTTGGCCTCGGCTCGACCTGGATGACGACCACGCGCGGCACTGAGCTCGGCACGCTCACAATCGGCGCCTGGACCGCCCGCCCCCGCACCGGCACCGTCGACATCGACCCCTATTCCCGCGCCACCATCACCCGCAACGGCGAGCTGCCGATCGGCACCGGCGACGGCATCGCCTTCACCGCGAGCGCCGATGATAAAAAGAAACCGCTGGACGGCCGCTGTGACATCGTCGTCTCCGGCGTCACGCCGCCCGCGCGGTTCTGGACGCTGACGCTCTACGACAACAAGGGCCGCCTCGTCGCCAATTCGCTGCAGCGCTACGGCTTCACCAGCCAGGAGATCGTGCGCGGCGCCGACGGTGGCTTCGAAATCCGCATCGCCTCGCGCTCGCGCTCGGGCAACTGGCTGCCGACCGGCGGGATCGAGCGCTATGCACTGATGCTCCGCCTCTATGACACGCCGGTTGGAGTGGCGACGCGAACCCAGCGCGACGCGCCGATGCCCCAGGTCGCGACAGTGGGGTGCCCGTGATCCGGCTCCTGTTCACCATCCTCGCGGGCGTGCTGCTTGGCGGCGTGGTGCATCTCGTCAGCGTGCTGGCGTTGCCGAAGATCGCGACCCAGGACGCCTATTCGCGCCTGACGCCGATGACCAAGCTCAATGCGGTGACGCAGCTGCCGGCCGCCGAGCCCGGCAACAATGTCATGCCCTATCTCGATCCCGCCTTCGCGGTCGCGATCTGCCGCTACGATCTCTCGACCGGGCCGATCAAGCTCACCGTCCCCGTCAGCCAAGCCTACACTTCGGTGTCGTTCTATACCCGCAACGAGCTCGCCTACTACGCGATCAACGATCGCTCCGCCGGCAAGAAGGTGATCGAGCTCGACCTGATGACCGAGGCGCAGCACGATGAATTGCCCGAGGACGAGGAGATCACCTCGGCCGACCGGCTGATCATCGATTCCCCTTCCGTTACAGGCCTGATCGTGCTGAAAGCGCTTGCCCCCGAGCCCGGCCTGATGCCGCAGGCACAGGCCTCGCTCGCCGCCTCGAGCTGCCGGGTGCAGGTCGATCAGCCGCCGGCCAAGCAGGCTGAAGCGCCAACCCTGCGCGGCAAGCGCTAGACTAGCTACCGGGATCAATGGGGGCCGCAGCGGCAATTCTCGTAGTGCAGGGGATCGTGGCTGTTGACGATCGTCACCGCATCGCCATGTGCGACCTGCAGCGCCCTTAGCCGCTCCTGATTTGCCATCCGCGTAACGCGGTCCATGTCGGCACGTCGCTGGAACATCCCGAGCAGCAGCGGCATGCGCGGCCTCGCCTGCATTTGCCCATGAAAGAAATAGGCATCGCCGGCGTGCAGCAGCCATCTGTCCTTGCCGCGCACGGCAATGCCGCAATGCCCAAGGGTATGGCCCGGTAGCGGAATCATCAGAATGTCGCCTTCACGGTCGCCGAGCGCGCGCACGCCCTTGAAGCCGAACCAATCCTCACCGTCCTCGCCGTAAAATTCCCAGTCCGGAGCGTGCTGCCACTGACCGGTGATGTAGCGGCCCTTCGGCGCGGGAATTTGGCGTGCGACCGCCATCTCGAATTCCCTGCGATGAACATGCACCTTCGCCTTTGGAAAATCCGGAATGCCGCCGGCGTGATCGCGGTCGAGATGAGTGAGGAGAATGTGGCGCACATCGGTCGGCGAATGACCGAGCGCCCTGATCTGCTGGACTGCGGTCTCCGCGGGATCGAGCCTGGGCGCGGTCTGCCGCACCCATCTCGGCCCCAGCCGCATCGGCTGGGCAATGTCGTCGAGCCCGATGCCGGTATCGACCAGCGCGAGACCGTCGCTGGTCTCCAACGGCAGGCAATGGCACACCAGCCGTGCGCGATCGAACAGACTGCCCGCGCCGTTCACGAGACGCTTGCCGACCGGGCACATGGTGCCGGTGTTGAGATGGTGTATGCGCATGAGAAGCCTCCGCTTCGACAGGCGGACTGCTTGCCATTGCCGGGGCGATAGGTA
>Ga0210403_10000966_pt1 | contig 28173 bp, 20 predicted proteins | sample IncBWC19MmetaG_FD_150863 | JGI IMG/M metagenome (GOLD analysis project Ga0210403, IMG submission 150863) | Forest soil microbial communities from Barre Woods Harvard Forest LTER site, Petersham, Massachusetts, United States - Inc-BW-C-19-M | ecosystem: Environmental > Terrestrial > Soil >...
ATATGGCGAACAATATTGCCGGCATGCTGGGCGGCATGATGGGCGGGGGGGGCGGGTTTGGGGGACGCGGGTTCGGAGGCGGAGGCGGGGGCCGGGGTGGAGGCGGTGGCGGAGGTGGTGGGTTTCGGAGCTTCGATCCGACCACGCCACACGGCAGTATCTACTACCAGGGCGGGGATAATGCGTTGAATGCGACGCCCTACTCGCTGACCGGGGCGCCGACGCCGAAGCTGGGTGGCAGCCAGAACAGCTTTGGTCTGAGCTTCACGGGGACGCCTTCGATTCCCGGATTAGTAAAGGAGAATCCGAAGCAGTTTGTGTATTTGAGCGTGACTGGACAGCGGAACATTACTCCGGAGAATTTTTATGGGACGGTGCCGACGGACGCGGAGCGGGCGGGCGACTTCTCCAGCCTGACGGAGCGGGCTGGAGGCGCGATCGTGCCGGTGACGCTCTACAATCCCTTCACCGGGCAGCCGATTCCGGGCAACAACTTCGCCAATGCGGGTCTGGCGATCTCTCCGCAGGCGCTGGCGCTGATGCGCTACTATCCGGCGCCGAATATTCCGGTCACCGGCAATCAGGGCTACAACTACCAGACGGTGACGACGGCGGGCGCGAACAAGGCTACGGCGGCGCTGCGCTATGTGCGGAACTTCGGGCAGGGCGGCGGTGGTGGATTCGGCGGTTTCCGGCGCATGCAGAACTCGAACGCGCCGCCGACGCTGTCGCAGAACATCAACTTCAATGGCAGCTACAGCCACTCGGCTACTGACAACCGAAGTATCTTCCTTCCGCTCGGAGGGTCGACCGAGAGCAACGGCTACGGGGTGACGGCGGGCTACTCGCTGAGCTACGGGAGGCTGCGGAACAATGCGTCGCTGAACTGGAATTACTCGCACACGATGATGACGAACTACTTCAGCAACCTGCCGAGCGATCCTCTGATGGGAACAGGGGTGAATATTCCGAAGCCGGTGATCGGAGCCGATCCGGGGATCTATTACGGTATTCCGTCGCTCTCGTTTACCGGGTTCACGGGGATGAACGTGGCCACGCCGAGCGACCGGTTGAATCAGACAATCTCGTTCTCGGACTATCTGGGCTACAGCCACAAGAAGCACAATATGCGGTTTGGATTCGACATTCGCCGGGTGCATGCGGACTCGATCGGCGGAGCGAACGCGCTGGGGACGACGAGTCCGCTGGGGGCGTTCACCTTCTCCGGCTATGCGACGGAGAACCCGGCGTGCCTGACGACGGCGGGCTGCTCGGCGCAGCCGGCGAGCGGATCGGGGTTCGCGGACTTCCTGCTGGGAATGCCGCAGCAGTCGTCGATTCAGGCGGGACTGTACAAGACGTATCTGCGGGCGAATGTGTGGGACTGGTATGCGCAGGACGACTGGCGGGCGCTGTCGAACCTGACGTTGAACTTCGGCGTGCGATATGAGTATTTTTCGCCGTATGTAGAGAAGTACAACCGGCTGGTGAACCTGGATCACAATGCGGACTTCAGTGCGGTCGAGGCGGTGCAGCCGGGTGGGACGGGAATGTACAGCGGCATCTACCCCCGGTCGCTGGTTCGGCCCGACCGGACGATGTTCTCGCCGCGTCTGGGCTTCGCGTATCGGCCATCGACGAGCTTGCTGCCGAAGATGTTCAAGGAGATGGTGATCCGCGGCGGCTATGGGATCAACTACAATACCGGGCAGTATGCGACCATTGCGTCGCAGATGGCGTTCCAGCCGCCGTTCGCGGTGACGCAGACGAATATCGCGGGACAGCAGGGCTGCGGCACGTTGACGCTGGCGCAGGCGTTCGGCTGTTCGACGGCGGCGGTGCAGAACAACTACTCGGCGAATGAAAACTACCGGCTAGGCCATGTGCAGGTGTGGAACCTGGACATCCAGAAGACGCTGCCCATGGAGGTGGTGTTGAACATTGGCTACAACGGCTCGAAGGGCGGGGCGCTCGACATTGTGCGGGCTCCGAACCGCACGGCGACGGGGCTGTTGAACCCGAATGCGCAGGCGTTCGCGTACGAGGATTCGCCGGGGTACTCGCGGTATCAGGGGCTCGCGGTGAATGTGCGCAAGCGGCTGCAGAAGGGGATCTCACTGCAGGCGACGTATCTGTATGGGCACTCGATTGACGATGCCTCGTCGATCGGCGGCAGCGCGACGACAGTGGCGCAGAACCCGAACGACCTGAATGCGGAGGAGGGCAACAGCTCGTTCGACATACGGCAGCAGGTGAGCGGTAATTGGGTGATGGAGCTGCCGTTTGGGCCGAACCGCGCGTTCCTGTCGACGGGCGGCTTCTGGTCGAAGGCGCTCGACGGGTTCTCGCTGAGCGGTACGTTCGCGTTCCAGAGCGGAAGCTACTACACGCCGAACTATATAGGCACGGTGCAGGAGACGGCGACAGGCGTGCCGAACTCGCTGCGTCCGAATCGAGACTTCGCGGTGCCGATCAAGGGAGCGGGTTCAGTCTTCGACTGGTTCAATACGGCGGCGTTCACGATGCCGGCGCCGGGGCAGTTCGGGACGGCATCGCGGAATTCGATCGAGGGGCCGGGCGTCGTGTCGATCAATTCTTCGCTATCGCGCACGGTGCAGTTTGGCGGGACGCGGACGTTTGAGATGCGAATGACGGCGAATAATGTGTTCAACACGGTGCAGTACTCGGGGATCAATACGACGCTGAACTCGCCGACCTTCGGCGCGGTGACGTCGGTGGCATCGATGCGGACGCTGACGTTTACGGCGCGGTACCGGTTCTAGTGAGGGATCTGGTGATGAGGCGAAGCAACACGACGCATGAAGCGGAGCAGTTCCCTTCCCTACGGTCCGAGACGCGGCGACTGGGAAGGAAGCTCATGGCGGCGACGCTGGCTGGCGTGCTGCTGGGCGGCCCGGTGACTGCTTGGCCGCAGCAGCCGGAGACGGCCACGCAGAGCGGCCCGGGGACGTTCACGATGAAGATGCAGTCGGAGATTGTGCTGACCAACGTCGTGGTGCGAGACAAGAAGACGGGCGATGTGGTGAAGGGGTTGAAGGCGTCGGACTTCACCATCCTGGAGAATGGCAAGCCGCAGCAGATTGCGAGCTTCGACTACCAGAACGTCGATGAGGCGGCGACGTTGAAGGAGAAGTCGACGGTCTCGGGGAACTCGGGCAAGGCGAGTGTGGCGGATATTCTCAACGGCAGCTTTGCCGAGAACACGGCGCAGCTGCGCGATCACCGGCTGATTGTGCTGTTCTTCGACCTGAGCACCATGCAGCCCGAAGACGTGGATCGTGCGGTGCAGGCGGCCAAGGATTACATCAACAAGAAGATGCAGGCGGCGGACCTGGTGGCCGTGGTGAGCATGGCGACCGGGCTGAGCATGGATCAGGACTTCACGTCGGACAAGGCGCTGCTGCTGAACAAGGTCGGCGCCTACAACGGGACCGAGGGAACGGGCTTCGCCATGGGAACGACGGGCACCTCCGCGGGCACGGCCGACGACGCCTCGAGCTACGTCGCCGACGATACGGAGTACAACAGCCTGAACACGGATCGCGAGCTGTATGCAATTCGCGATATCGCCAGGTCGCTGGAGCGGGTGGACCAGCGGAAGAGTCTGCTCTACTTCAGCGGCGGGTTGACGCGGAATGGCATCGAGAACCAGGCCAGCATGCGCGCCGCGACGAATGAGGCGGTGAAGGCGAACCTGGCGATCTACAGCGTGGACTCGCGCGGGCTGCAGGCGATTCCGCCGGTGGGGGACGCATCGACGGGAAGCCTGCGCGGGACGGCCTCGTATAGCGGGGCGGCGATGCAGAGCAATTTGACGTCGAACTTCAACTCGCAGGAGGTGCTTTCGACGCTTTCGTCCGATACGGGGGGCAAGGCGTTCTTCGATTCGAACGACTTCGCGCCGGCGTTTCAGCAGGTGCAGCATGATACGGAGGCGTACTACATCCTCGGCTTCCATTCCACGAACGCGGCGCGGGATGGGAGCTATCGGCACTTGACGGTGAAGGTGAATCGGCCGGATCTGCGACTCGAGTACCGGCCGGGATACTATGCTCCGGCGGACTTCAAACACGCGAAGACGGAGGATCGCGAGCTGCAGCTGACCGAGGAGCTGCGCAGCGATCTGCCGGTGACCGACGTTTCGGTGTATCTGCAGGCGCTGTACTTCCGCATGGAGGACGGCAGGTTCTTTGTGCCCATCTCGCTGATTGTTCCGGGGTCGCAGATTCCGTTTTTGAAGAACGGCGACCGCGACAAGGCGACGATCGACGTGATCGGCAATGTGAAGAACGCGCAGGGCGTCATCGTGGGCAATGCGAGGGACACGGTGAAGCTAGCGCTCGACGCTTCGCAGCAGGTGCAGCGCAAGAACATTCAGTATTCGACCGGATTCATGCTGGCGCCGGGACATTATCACCTGAAGTTTGTGGTGCGGGAGAACCAGAGCGGAGCGATGGGCAGCTTCGAGACCGATCTGCAGGTGCCGGATCTGAAGAAGACTCCGTTGAAGCTGAGCTCGATTGTGCTGGCCAGCCAGAGGGTCGCGAATACGGACAAGCGGACGGTGAATCCTCTGGTGCGGGATGGGGAGGAGTGGATTCCGAATGTGGCGCATGTGTTTCGCCAGGACCAGCATCTTTATTTTCTGTATGAGGTCTACGATCCGGCGCGACGGCGATCGGCCACAGGGGCTCCGGCGACCACAGCGACTGCGGCGGCGACGCCCGCGGGGTTGACGCGGCGGGAGAACGGGGCGGTGCGGGTGCTGACGAGCATCGAGTTTCTGAGCGGCGGGGTGAAGGTCTACGAGACGCCGCTGATGGAGGCGGTGGCGGTCAATATACCGACGCGCAATGCTGTTGAGTTTCAGTTCGATGTGGCGCTGTCGGGGTTGAAGCCGGGGACCTATGTTTGTCAGCTGAACGTAATCGATGATGCAGGGGGAAGCTTCAGCTTCCCGCGGATGGCGCTGCGCGTCCAGCCGGGCGCTCCGACGGCGGTGGCTGCGCCGGTTGCGGCACCCGCTCCGGCGACCGCTGCTCCGGCCTCTGCAGGCACTTCGGAAAAGCCCGGCGAGCGGGGTCGGTAGCGCTTGACAGGCTGGGTTCGCGAGAGGAGAATTGTGGCCCGAGGCAGCCCCAGGGGGTTACGCCGATGCGTCGCTCATCCCGCCTTTTCGCCTTTCCATTGCTTCTCCTGCTGACCTTTTGGATTGTTTGCGGTGCACTCTCTTCGGCATCCCGGCCGGCGATGGCGCAGGAGAGTGATTCGCTCCGTTCGGCGCGGGAGCTCGAACACAACAGCCCGGACTGGGAGTTGGTCAGAGCGCATCTGCCGGACCCGGCGACCGCATCGCCGGCGGTGCTCCAGATGGAGGGGGACATACTGCGTGCGCGGCGATTTCCGGTAAGCGCATTGGATTACTACCGCTACGCGCTGCAGCGGGGCGGCGATGTGTGCGACCTGATGACCAGAATGGGAGTGACGGAGCTGGAGTTGGGCAACGTCGCACTGGCTCGGCTCTACTTGCAGAAGGGGCTGAAGCTGCGCAACAAGAATGCGCAGGCATGGAACGATCTGGGAGCGATCGAGTTCATGGAGCGCCGCCTGGGAGATGCGATTCGCGACTACAAGCGGGCCATCAAGTACGACGACCAATCGGCCGTCTACCACTCGAATCTGGGGCTCGCGTATGTGGACAAGAAGGACTTTGAGAGTGCGCGCGCACAACTGATGCTGGCGCTGAAGCTCGATCCACAGATCTTCTCGCATCAGAGCGCGGCGGGCACCTCGCTGCACATCCTGAGCAGCGGCGATCGCGCGGCGTTCTGCTTTGAGATGGCCAAGGCCTACGCCAATCTGGGCAACGAGACGGAGATGCTGCATGCGCTGGAGACAGCCAGCCAGGCAGGCATGGATATCCGAGCCGCGATGGCGAAGGACAGCGTCCTGGCGCGTTATGTGGACGACCCACGGGTGGTGACGATGGTGCGGGCGACGCGGACGCTGCGAGCCAGCAGGCCTCCGGGAGCCAGCGTGGCGAGCGCCGTTCCTCCTCTGCCGCCTCCTGCGCCTGCTCCGGCGCCGCGCTGAGTGCTTGAGAGCGGGCTGGTCTGCTTCGTGGCGGCTCAACGATAGGGACAGTGGCGGCAGTCGGAGTTGCAGCAGTAGCCGCGCTTGAGGTGGTAGGCGGCGGTGAAGACCATGTAGGGGCCCTCCCAGTAGAAGTCCTCTGGGGCCAGCTCCGAAGGGGGCTGAGACGGGGATGGCGTAGGGCTGTTGCTATCCGGCTTGGGTGCGAACTGGTCTCGGTCTGCCATGCCTGGAACTATCGTAGCTCGTTCGCGGCTTTCGCAAAGAAAGAGGAGTGAAGCAGACTCCTCCGCTGCGTTGCGGGATGACAACCAAAAAAGCAGAAAAGTTCTACGCCTAAAAGAGCAGTAACGGTGGGGGATCCGCGTGAGGCGGCGGGAGTTGTTCGCTGGGTGAATGGATCGTAGCTTGCCGGTTGCGCGCGCGGGAGGCTGGTGGGGCTGGGTTGGCTGCGCCCGGAGCGGCTTGGTCATCAGCGACGGCTTCGAGGGCGACTCCGTTGCGGTATTGGACCTGTTTGCCAGGGACGGAGGGGACTCGTTCTCCGGGGACGGCGATACCGGTGAGGTTCATGGGATCGGCGGCGGCGACGGTGACGATCTGCCCCGATGTCTGGTGACGGGCTGCGCGGAGAGAGTCTACAGCCTGGGGGAGGGCGAACTGCTCGCCGCCGAAGCCGGAGACGAAGCGGCCGCCGCGGACCTCTCCGCGGGCTTCGAGGCGGCGGAGGATGTTGAGGAGATCGCGCCATTTGGGGGCGTTGGACTCGCGGGCGAGGAGATCGCGGAAGAGCACGCCGTAGCGGGCCAGAAGCATGCGGGCGGCGGACTCGAGCGCGGCGTCGGTGCGGCGGGCTTGCTCGGTCGGGTTGGGTGCGGAGGTGGGGGCTGCATGCAACTCCTCAGAGAGCAGTGACCAGCGGCCTGCGGAGCTGCGGGTCTTCCGCTCGGAGGAGCTGCTGGCGTTTTTGCGGCGTGGGTCCATCATCATGCGGAGCTGATCGAAGCCGTCGGCGGCGGCGAGGCCGGCGGTGGCGAGCTCCCAGAGCGCTTGCTGCGTTTGTGGGCGAGTGAGGCTGGCGATGCGCTGGAGGTCGTTAGCGAAGCAGGCGCCGCGCTGCTGGAGCAGGGCGCGGACCTGGAGGGCCTCGGGGCTGAGCGCGGCGGCGAGCTTCGCCTCTTCGACGCACTGCTCGGCGAGCGCTTGAGGCAGCCAGTCGGCGGACTCGCGGAGGTAGAAGGTGATCGGAGCGGCGTTGGTCGGGATGACGCGGCGCGGGGCGGCACCGTCTCCCAGCGACCATGCCGGGTGAGGCGAGATGCGTCCCCAGCCGACGGCTCCGGAGAGGCAGAGGGCATCGAGCCAGCGGGGATCGTAGTGGGCGACGCGGGCGGGCAGAAGGGTGCGCTCCCACTCAACGGCCGGGGCCTCGAAGCCTTCGAGCTGGCGCAGGGCTTCGAGGACGCCCTCTTCCCCGGAGAGCTGCGACTGCGGTGTGAGGTGCTGCCAGCCGAGCAGCCAGCGCATGAAGACGGCGGGCGAGACGGCCTCCACCTGTTTGCGCAGCGTGCCCAGGGTGAGGCGATGGATGCGCTGCAGGATGCGACGCTCGCACCACTCGATCTGGTGGTCGACGGTGGTGGCGGGGTGCTCGAAGGCGCCGCGCATCAAGAGGCCCTGCATCTCCATCGCAAGAAACGCCTGATAGACGCTGGCGGGATCGAGGGCGAGGCGGACGGCGAAGGCCTGGGCGGTGACCGGGCCGAGGATTTGCAACCAGCCTTGAACACATTGCTTGCTGGCGGATTCTTTTGTAACTACGTCGGTCGCTTGTTGGTAGAGGGCGGCGGCGTAGGGCAGACGCTCGGTGGCCACCCAGCAGGGCTGTCCGGCGCAGTCGATGGTGTGGGCGCGGCCGCTGTCGGAGAGGCGTTGGAAGAAGTGGGGCCAGTGGCGCGTGGCAGCTCCCTGCTCTTCTTCGAGATAGCACAGTGGGAGGACGACGAGGGAGTGCAGGAGATCGTGGAGCTCGTGCTCGTCGCGGAGGTCGGGCCAGAGCTCGCGGCGGACGGTGGCGATGGCGGCCGGATCGAGTTTTCCGGGCTGCTCGAGGACGCTCGCGGGAAGGCTGCCGCGCAGGTTGACCGCGCGGGCGCGACGCTCTTCGAGGCCAGCCTCGTCGAGGAAGGCGTAGGGGTTGGCATTGAGCAGTTCGTGGGCGAAGACCGAGGGCACGGGGGTGTCGATGGCGAGGCAGCGGATGGCGCCGCTCTGAATTCCGCGCAGAACTTCGATAAAGCCTTCGAGGTCCATCGCCTCTTGCAGGACGTCCTTCATGACCTCGTCGACGAGGGGATGGTCGGGGATCTGGATGTCGCCGACGAGGGTCTCGAAGCAGGCCGCGGCCTGAGGGAAGACGCTGGCGAGGAGGTCTTCGGAGCGAGTGCGCTGGATCTGAGGGGCGATGCGTTTTCCCTTGGACATGCGCAGCAGCTGCAGGCTGCGATTGGCGGCCCAGCGCCAGCGGGTCTTGAAGATGGGGGAGGCGATGGCGGCCTGCTCGAGCAGTTCTTTGGCGGTGTGTTCGGTGAGGAACTGGAAGACGTCGGAGAGCGGGAAGCTGTGCTGCTCGGCGAGGGCGATGTTGATGCCGTTGTCGGTGGCTGCGGCCTGCAGCTCGAAGTTGAAGCCGCGGCAGAAGCGTTTGCGCAGGGCGAGTCCCCAGGCCTTGTTGAGGCGGCCGCCGAAGGGGGCGTGCAGGATGAGCTGCATGCCGCCGCCCTCGTCGAAGAAGCGCTCGGCGATGAGGGTGGTCTTGGAGGGGACGGCGCCGAGGACGGCGCGGCCGTGGACGATGTAGGCGATGAGCTGGCGGGCTCCGCTGGTGCAGACGCCGCAGGTGTCTTTGAGCCACTCGATGGCGGCGGAGAGCTCGGAGTCCCAGGCGCCTGAGGCGAGTCCGAGGTGATGCGGAGTGAGGTTGGGGGTGAGGGCGGAGATCTCTTCGCGGAGTTCGGCAACGCCATCGGAGAGGACGGCGGTGCGCTGCGGGGCTTCGCCGAACCAGAAGGGGACGCTGGGCGGAGCGCCGTGGGCGTCTTCGACCAGGACGCGGCCGGCGGCCTCGATGCGTTGGATTCTCCAGCTGGTGTTGCCGAGCAGGACGACGTCGCCGGGGCTGGAGTCGACGGCGAAGTGTTCATCGAGAGTTGCAATTTGAATATCTTCGGGCTGGAGGATGACGTTGAAGAGAGCGGTGTCGGGGATGCTGCCGCCGTTGGCGATGGCGGTCATGCGGGCGCCGCGGCGGGGATGGAGGTGGTGCTGGATGGTGTCGCGGAGGAGGTAGGCGCCGTAGCGGCCGCGGCTGGACTCGATGCCGGTGTGGAGCAGGGTGAGGATCTGGTCGAAGCGCTCGCGGGCGAGGGAGCGGTAGGAGTAGGCCCGGCGCAGGACGTGGAAGAGCGCGTCTTCCTCCCAGGACTCGGCGGCGCAGCAGGCGACGATCTGCTGCATGAGGACGTCGATGGGTTCTTCGGGGATCTCGAGGCGGTCGAGCTCGCCGGCGCGCATCTTGCGGATGAGCGCGGCCTGCTCGAGCAGGTCGTCGCGGGTGGTGGCAAAGAGGCGGCCCTTGGGGATGGCTCCGCGCCAGTGGCCGGCGCGGCCGACGCGCTGCATGGCGACGGCAACGGCGCGGGTGCTGCTGATCTGGCAGACGAGGTCGATGTCGCCGATGTCGATGCCGAGCTCGAGCGAGGCGGTGGCGACGAGGATGCTGATCTCGCCGGATTTGAGGCGCTGTTCGGCGTCGAGGCGGAGGTCGCGGGAGAGCGAGCCGTGGTGGGCGGCGACCTGCTCGGGCCCGATCCGGGAGCTGAGCTCGAAGGCAATCTTTTCGACCAGGCGGCGGGTGTTGACGAAGACCAGGGTGGAGCGATGGCTCTGGGCGTGGGCGGCGAGCTTGTCGAAGATTTCGGTCCACATGCCGTTGTTGATAACGGAGCCGAGCTCGTCGCTGGGGACCTCGATGGCGAGGTCGAGATGGCGGCGCTGGCCGACCTGGATGATGTTGGCGGGTTTGCGGCCGGGGTCGACGCCGGTGAGAAACTGCGCGACCAGACCGATGGGGTTCTGAGTGGCGGAGATTCCGATGCGCTGCGGCGGGGTGGGCAGGCCGGTGAGATAAGCGCCGGGAGTGAGGCGATTTTCGCCGGTGACGAGGGCGTCGAGGCGCTCGAGCGAGAGGGAGAGGTGGGTGCCGCGCTTGTCATCGGCGATGGCGTGGATCTCGTCGACGATGACGGTGCGGACGCGGCGGAGGTGCTCGCGGGACTTGCCGGCGGTGAGCAGGATGTAGAGGGACTCGGGTGTGGTGACGAGGATGTGGGGCGGGTTGCGGAGCATCGCGGCGCGATCGCGGGCGAGGGTGTCGCCGGTGCGAACGCCGGTGCGGATCTCGGTGGAGAGGTAGCCGCGGGTGAGGGCGAGCTGCTGGATCTCGCGCAAGGGGGCGTCGAGGTTCTTCTGAATGTCGTTCGAGAGCGCCTTGAGCGGCGAGATGTAGACGATCTGAGTGTGCGGTTGGAGGGTGCCGTCGATGGCCTGGCGCAGGAGGCCGTCGATGGCGACTAAAAATGCCGCTAGCGTCTTGCCGGAGCCGGTGGGGGCGGAGATGAGGGTAGGGTCGCCGGCGACGATGCTGGGCCAGCCGCCCTCCTGCGGTTCGGTGGGGGTGCCGAATTTGGTGACGAACCACTCCTGCACGATGGGGTGGGCCCAGGCGAGTGAGGCGGGGATGGCGACGGCGGGCTCGACCACGGGCATGGCTGATTGTAGCGCGCGCTCCTTCGTGCTTTATTCGCCTGGACTTAGCCCTGGGTCCATTCGGAACAGCCGCTCCCGGCTAGATACTGCTGCCGATGTCGGCGGCTGCGACGGCGGGGTTGTCGGCCTGGAGGAAGGCTTCGATGCTCTGCTCCAGAGTGCCCTGGGCGGTGAGGATGAAGTCGATGGCGTCGCGGCCGGCGCCCTGGCCGCCCGAGTTGGGGGTGATGTAGTGCGCGATCGTCTTGATCTGAGGGCGAGCGTTGGCGGAGGCGATGGCGAGGCCGCACTGGCGCATGACGCCGAGGTCTACGATGTCGTCGCCGACGTAGGCGAGTTGTTCGAGGGTGATGCCGGCTGTGGCAAGGATCTCGTCGATGGCGGTCATCTTGTGGGCCTGGCCCTGGTAGACAAACTCGAGCTTGAGGTCGCGGGCGCGGATGGCGACGGCGCGGGATTGGCGCTTGGTGATGAGTCCGACGCGCAGGCCAGAGAGGCGGGCCAGAGTGATGCCGAGCCCATCGTGGGCGGAGAAGGCCTTGGCCTCGAGACCCCTGGCATCAGCGTGGGAGGATTCGGGGAGGACCCAGATCTGGCCGTCGGTGAGGACGCCGTCGACGTCGAAGATGAGGACTTTGATGTTGCGGGCGCGGTCTTCAGGGCTCATAGGAGCATGATAAATGGGTGGGTCCTGGCACTGGCAATGTCAGCGAGCCTACACAACCTTTAGACTGGAGTCTGTACTCTTATGAGATTGAGGTAATTCATGCACGGTTTCAAGTTTCTTGCGCTCGCGGGCGTCGCGGCGGTTTTTCTGGTAGGCACTCCCCAAACACAAGCCCAGATTGACATCCGAATTGGCGTGGAGCCGCATTGCCCGTATGGGTATTACGACTATGCGCCGTATAACTGCGCACCCTATGGCTACTACGGGCCGCAATGGTTCCACGGCGGCGTCTTCGTCGGCGCGGGCCGGTGGTTTCATGGTCCGGCTGAGTTCCATGGAACGGTCGACAACCGGTTCGACCCTCGGCATGGCTATCACGGCCATGTACCGGATCGTGGCGAGCACCCGGCCCACGACTTCCGCGCCTCGGACTTCCATGGCAACGAGGAACGCGACGGTCGCGGTAACGCTCATGGCGGCGGCCATGACCAACATGACGGCGGCCATGACCAACATGACGGCGGGCACCACTAAACCAGCTGAGGGTATCCCCTCTTATTCGTGGTTGAAGTCCGATTACCAATCATAGAAGAGAAAGGCCCGGCAAATTAGCCGGGCCTTTCTGTGTTAAATGGTTGAGCGTGCTAGCGCCAGTAACCTTCGTGCCAGACGTGGCCGCCGCGCTGACCGCGCCATTCGCCGGGAACCCAAACAGCACCCGGATGAATGGGGCGCTCGTAGTGACCGCCGACCCAGACATAACGCCGGCCGTCCCAGCGATGATACCCGCCAACCCAAACCCAGTCGCGATGAGCCCGCGGCGCGACCGGAACAACTTCGACCGGGCGCGGGGGAGGAGGTCCGATCCGGACAACGATCTGGGCGTTCGCAGCACCTGTCGCGAAGAGAACTGCAGCAGTGGCGGCGAGAAGATTCTGTCTTACGTTCATTGATTACTCCTTTGTTCCTGAGCAGTTTAAACGTACGGGCAGGGGAGAAAGTTGTGGTTCCGGTAGGCGATAGGCGACGTCGCGGTGTTCGAAGTAAAGGGGAGAAGACCCAACTGCGAGCATTGGCAAAGCGAAGCGAAGTCCGAAATAAAAAAGCTCTATACCTATGGGGGGTAGGGGCATAATATTGTTAAGGTTCTATGGTGCACGGAGTTCCTGGCGAGCGTGTCTGGTGGCTTTGTCTTCGGGATCCGAGTCTGCGATAGCGATTTTCTTGAATACCAATAGGGGGTAGGGGCATCAGATGAGAAGAGGAAAGGAGTAACACCATGCAAGACACGCTTCAGTTATCGATCGAAGGAATGCATTGCGGCGCCTGTGTGCGCAGAGTGACCACGGCGCTCGCGGGGGTCGCCGGAGTTGAGGTGGGTTCGGTGGAGGTCGGCTCGGCGAAGTTAGCCTTCGACCCCGCGAAGGCAAGCGCGCAGGAGATTGTCACCGCGGTCACCGGCATCGGCTTCGCGGCGCGCATTGCGCAGTAATTGGACCGGTCGCGGGAACAATCAGCTTAGAGGTAAATCATGGCGAATGCTTTGAAAATCGACGAGAGCAGGGCAGCAGCGAGTACCGCTGCCCTGCCCTCGGTCGCGGCGGAACGAGTCACAATCCCGGTTACCGGGATGACCTGTGCGGCATGCCAGTCCTTTGTTCAACGAACGCTTGCGGAGCAGGCTGGCGTGCGCGATGCAGCGGTGAACCTGATGCTGCACAATGCCACCATTACGTTTGATCCGGGTGTGACTTCGACGGCCGCGTTGGTGGAGAGTATTCGCCACACCGGCTATGGCGCGGCGATGCCGATGCTCGATGAATCGGTGCTGGAAGCGCAGGAGAAGCACGATGAGGAGCAGTTGCACGAGTATCGGCAACTGCGACTGAAGGCGGTGGTGAGCCTGATCGCCGGCAGCGTTGCAATGATGTTCTCCATGCCTTTGATGAGCATGAACAGCGCAGGCGGCATGGAGCGGATGAAGGACCCGCTGATGAGCTGGAACATGCGCGTGCTCGATCCTGTGCTGCGCACACTGCTGCCATGGATGTATGCAGTCAGCGACAATGCGATTCGCTGGTTCCTGTTTGCGCTGGCGGCGTTCATTGTCAGTTGGGCGGGACGACATTTTTACGTCAAGGCGTGGTCTGCGCTGCGGCACAAGACGGCGGACATGAATACGCTGGTGGCGCTCGGGACTGGCGCCGCATTTCTCTACTCCGCGGCCAGCACCATCGCGCCTAGCTTCTTCATTGCACATGGCATCGCTCCCGACGTTTATTTTGAAGCGGGCATGTTGATCATCGGTCTGGTGCTGGTGGGCAACACGCTGGAGAGCCGCGCGAAGGGGCAGACGGTGAACGCTTTGCGCAAGCTGGTGCAGCTGCAACCCAAGACCGCGACGATCGTGCGTGATGGCGTTGAAAGCAAGGTGCCACTGGAGGCGATCCAGGAAGGTGATGTGATCCTGGTGCGCCCGGGCGAACGCATTCCGACGGATGGAGAGGTGGTCTCGGGCAAGAGCAGCGTGGACGAGTCGATGCTCACGGGCGAGTCATTGCCGATCGAGAAGAGCGCACGCGACCGGGTCATGGGAGGGACGCTCAACCAGCATGGATCCTTGCAGTATCGCGCGACGGCGCTCGGTGCAGGAAGTACGCTGGCGCAGATCGTGCGCCTGCTGCGCGACGCACAGGGATCGCGCGCTCCGATCCAGCGCATTGCGGATCGCGTCAGCGCGATCTTTGTGCCGACGGTCCTTGGCATCGCAATCGTTACATTCTTTGCGTGGAGGTTCTTTGCGCCGGGCGCAGGAATGATGCAGGCGTTTGCGGCCGCGGTTACGGTTCTGGTGATCGCCTGTCCCTGCGCGATGGGTCTGGCTGTACCCACGGCGGTGATGGTTGCGACCGGGCGAGGAGCGGCCTTCGGGATTTTAATCAAGGGCGGCGAGGCGTTGCAGCGGCTGGAGAAGATCGATACGGTGGTGCTCGACAAGACGGGCACCATCACCGCGGGACGGCCTCAGGTCACCGATGTGCTGCTGGCCGCGCCCGGGAGCAAGAGCGGGTCTGCAGAGGAAGATCGGATAATTCGGTTGGCGGCGGCGCTCGAGCGCGCCAGCGAGCATCCTCTCGCGGAGGCAGTAGTTCGCTATGCGAACGAGCGCGGACTGAGCCTGCCGCAGCCGGAGACGTTCGAGTCCATCACCGGGCTGGGCGTCGTGGGAAGCATCGAGGGCGAAATTACTCTGGTTGGCAATTCCCCGCTGATGGAGCGCTATGGTATCGCCACGGAGGCTTTGCAGAGAACGGCGCTGGGTCTTTCGGAAGCCGGCAAAACGCCGCTTTGGATTGCGGTTGAGGGCGCGTTGGCCGGCATGATCGCGGTCGCGGATACGGTCAAGCCTACGTCGGTCGAGGCGATTCGGCAGATGCATGTTGAAAAGCTTCGCGTGGTTATGCTGACGGGAGACAATGCACGGACGGCGGCTGCGATTGCGCAGATGGTTGGGGTGGATGAGGTGATCTCGGGCGTGCTTCCGGCGGGTAAGGTCGACACGGTCAAGCGGCTGCAGGCAGAGGGTCGCGTTGTTGCCATGGTAGGAGATGGAGTCAACGACGCTCCCGCATTGGCGCAGGCCGACGTCGGCCTCACGATGGCGAGCGGAGCGGACATTGCGATGGAGGCCGGCGACGTAACGCTGATGCGGAGCGATCTTACCGGCGTGGCCATGGCCATCGCGCTCTCACGTGGAACCATGCGGGTCATGAGGCAGAATCTATTCTGGGCGTTCGTGTACAACGTAATCGGGATTCCGCTTGCGGCTGGCGCGCTGTATCCGGTCTTCGGCTTGCTGCTGAGTCCGGTTGTGGCGAGCGCGGCGATGGCCCTCAGTTCCTTCAGCGTGGTCACCAACAGTTTACGGCTGCGACGTTTGCAGCTCACATCATAAGGATCGAACAATGGCTACGAAACGAGCAGCACAGAATCATATGTCAATCAGCGCCAGCACACCGGCATGCGAGGTTACTGCACCTGAGCGCAAGGCAACTGGTGTAGATGCGGAGATTAAAGCCTCCAACCTGCGCCGGCTGGGGCGGATCGAGGGTCAGATTCGCGGCATCCAGCGGATGATTGAGGACGATCGCTACTGCGCCGACATTCTCACCCAGGTCTCTTCAGCGCAGGAGGCGCTGCGTGCCGTGGCTCGCGCGCTGATGCGCAATCATCTGTCGCACTGCGCCACGCATGCGATCCGCAGCGGATCGGCCGAGGAGCGGGAGGCGATGTATGACGAACTGCTGGAGATCATCTATAAGAACGCCCGTTGAGAACGAGTTTTTTGATGTTCATTGAAAGATTGAGATGAAGATAGTTTTGAAACGACGCACGGTTCAATTCATGGCCGAAGCGCTGGCGGTCTTCTATATGGGGATCGTAGCTTTTGCGGCGCATGCCAGCGGTGTGTCCCTTTTGCTCTTTCCTGAACTCGCTGCCTTATCGCACGATGTCATCTCCCGCCCAAAGGGTAAGTGGGCAAGCCAGCCCTGGCTGCTGGTTTTGACTCCGACATCAACCGCCATCGTGGGTCTTTTCCTAACACGCCATGCAAGCTACGGCGCGATCGTTATCGCGCTGATTGTGCTGCTGAGTCTTCTCGTCCTCAAGGTTTTTCGTTCTGCGGTCGCACCCGCTATCTCCGCAGGGGTGCTTCCGATGGTGTTAGGCGAAAAGAGCTGGGTGTACCCCGCCGCGATCTTTGTCGACCTGGCCAGCCTGGTGGCGGTGATGTTGCTGTGGCGACGGTTTCATCCGGGCTCCGACAAACCAATTCAAAGCGAGGGAGTCCATTCTCGCCTGGTGGATGCTCTTGAGGCGCCACCGCGCGATCGCTACTGGTTGTTCGTTCTGCTCAGTTTCGTGCTGGTGGTCGGTGCATCTGCCCAACTCAGCGGCCTTCGCTTCCTTCTTTTTCCGCCGCTGATTGTTATGGCTTATGAGATCTTTGGGCACTCCGAGGTGCCGCGCTGGATGGCTCGACCAGCCTTATTTCCCTTAGTCTGCTTGCTGACGGCATCGCTGGGGACCATCGCGTGCCATACGTCCAAGGGTGGTGTTCTGGGGGTGGTGGTTACCATGATGGGCTCGATCGGAATACTGCGGATTTTCAAGGTGCACATGCCTCCAGCACTGGCGGTCGGCTTGCTTCCGTTTGTCATGGTCTCGCCCAACTTTCGGTATCCCCTATCCGTGACGATTGGAACGATCGCACTCACCTTGTATTCGATGGGGAATGCTCACCTTCGCGGCACAAATAGACGGCAGCCCCAAGACGGAGACGACGCTCAATTGGCGGTGGCGCTGTCAGAGACGGAGGGTTGCGCAACTCCGGTTCTTCGCAGATAGGCGGGGATGTCGGCGGCTGCCAGCGGCCGGGAGAACAGGTATCCCTGGAAGCGACTCGCCCCTAACTCGGCGAGGAGGGAGAGTTGCGCCTCGGTTTCAATTCCCTCGGCGATCGTCTCTATCTTAAGCGCGTCTGCCAACGAGAGAATCGCGGTCACAATGGGATAGGTTCCCTGCGGCTCGGAGATCTTCTCCACAAACAAACGATCGATTTTGATGACGTCGATGGGAAGCCGGTGGAGGTAGCTCAGCGACGAGTATCCGGTGCCGAAGTCGTCCACGGCGATGCGGATGCCAAGCTGCTTCAAGCGATCCATTTGTCTTACCGACTCTTCCAGGCCGGAGATCAACAGCGATTCGGTTAATTCAATCTCCAGAAGCTGCGGCGGCATGGCCTCCACTTGGAGGATGCGCGCGACGGCCTCGGCGAAGTCCGCGCTGGCAAACTGCACGGCTGAGACATTGACCGACATGGTGAGCAGGGGCAGCCCCTGGGAGCGCCAGAGGTGCGCTTGACGGCAGGCCTCCTGGATGACCCACTCGCCGACGCGATGCAGTAAGCCGTTTTTCTCGGCGATGGGGAGAAAATCGTCGGGGAGCAGCAGTCCTCGGGTGGGGTGGCGAAATCTGAGGAGGGCCTCGACACCGCAGGGCACTTGATCGACGCGGACCTGGGGCTGGTAATAGAGGATAAAGCGATCCTCCTGCAGCCCGCACTCCAAGTAGCGTTCGAGCTCCGTGTCATCGTCGCTGGTGCCGCGACATTGCGAGTAGCACTGATACTGGTTTCGGCCTAGTTCTTTCGCGTGATAGAGAGCATGGTCGGCACGGCTATGCAGATTCGCCAGAGTCTTGGCATCCTCTGGGTAGACCGCGATGCCTACGCTGATCGAAGCGGACAGGAGCTGGTTCTTCACCGGGAGCGGCGTACCCAGGCTTTGAATCAAATCGCTTGCCAAGCGAGAGGCATCACTCTCCGCGTGCAGGCTATCCAGGACCACGACAAACTCGTCTCCGCCGAAGCGTCCGAACATATCCGTGGCGCGGATGCGCTTGGAGAGACGCGCGGCGAGTTGACGCAAGAACTCGTCTCCCGTGCCATGGCCATAGTGGTCGTTGATGAACTTGAACCGGTCCAGATCGATGCAGATCAGCGCGACCTGAGTGCCCCGGCGATCCGCCCGGAGGATGGCTTGGCGTAAGCTCTGATCCACCACGGTTCGATTGGGTAGTCCGGTTAGAGGATCATGCCGCGCCTGCCATTCGAGTTGCCGATGCAACTGCCGGTGCTCGGTGACGTCGAGCAATGCGCCCTCGATTTCAACCGGCTCACCGCGGCCATCGCGTTGCAGCTTCGCGTTGAGCAGTGCGGTGCCCTTTTCTCCCGTAGCTCGGGTAAATTGCAGCTCCACATTTTCGACGATTCCGCTCGTAAGCAGCTTGGTGGTCCAGGAGTCGTGGTCCTCAGTATTTGCGTAGAGATCAAAGACGGAACGTCCGAGCATCTCCACCCGAGAACCGTATCCGCTCATCTTGGCCATCGACTCGTTGCAGTCCAGCAGCAGCCCCTCCCAGCTGGAGCGGAACAGACCGCATTGACTACGGTCGTAAAGCTCACGGTTGCGAAGCGCTTCGTAGGCGGCCGACTTCGCCTCGTCCTCGAGCAGAGTCAAAATCATACCGACGGCGACAAAGAACTTTGGCAGGTTCCACAACACGGGGGGCGGCGCGAAGTTGGGGTAGTGAACGTCGAGCCACGCACCCACTGGCCAAACTGCTCCCCAGGCTACGAAGCCGAGGATCGACGTACACACCCCAGCCGAAAGGCGCCGGAAATGGTTGTAAAAGAGAGGCGCATTGGAGATGTAGAACGCGGCAAGCACGGTGACAACGCCCACAGCCGGATGAGACCGAAATGCAGAGATGATGATGATCCCGCCGCAGACGGGATAGGCGACAAGCGTGTACACGAAGTAGGCGTCGCGCTTCGCTGCCACGATCTGCATCCCAATCACTCCGAAACAGCCCACCAGCACCAACGAAGACAAGAGCCAGGGTGAGGTCGCCCCAGCCAAGACGAGGGTGCAGTACGCGCACCCGGGCAAGCTGAGAGCGATCGAGAGCAGCAGCAAGTGCCGCTTCAGGGTGACGGGACAAAGCGCGCACAGAAACGCCGTCCCCGCACAGACCAGCATGTCCACGCCCACGATTTCGTTTGCGGTCGGCCCGAGTCCGGGAATCCCCAGCCAAACCACAACAAAGTGGATGAGGATGAGCGTCCAGGCGATGAACCAGAGATGAAGACGGATATTCGCACTGCGACGCAGGATCGAACCAAAAATTAAAACCAGGGCCGCAAGAACAATTGTGGTCAGCAAACCATCAAAATTCATTATTTCCCATTATGCGATGCAGTCTCGCTCTGATGGACGCTTGACGTGCGTTCGTGCAAATCACGCATTTGAGCCTTTCTAAGAAATATCGACCCGGTTGCTGCAAATGTGTAATTGTCAGCGATATCAAAACAGACGCCTATCGCGAAGCGTGTACCGGAGTCGGAACAAACCGGCCTACTTTTATTTGGTTAAGGCTGCCAAGCTGATGCGTCCTTCTGCACAGGGCAGATCTCTTTGTCAGTCAAACCGGCGGCTTGCAGTGGATGGGCCAAGCCGCAAAATGGGCAAATGGGAAGGGCGCGTGGCTTAGACGGAGGGAGCGAGGGGCGCGGGTCTCTTTCTTTGAAGAAGCGAATCGCATCCTGCCATCGATCAAGTGCGGAGATTGGGTTGGCGCTGCCCTCGGAGCGTGCGGGACGCGCGAAGGATCTAGGGACCTCAGGCGAGCCGTCGGTGAGGGTTGCAGGCAGGCCGAATGCGGCCGCCTGGGCAAGGGCTTCCGGACTGATATCGACGGTAGCTGCGGCGGCGGTCGCCATGGATTGAGACAGGACGGCCGGTTCTGCCGCCTGAACGGCCAGCTCAAGAATTACAGCGTCCTCAGCGTTGACTGTGAGTTCAGCAGCCAGAACCGCGGAGGCAGGAGCTTCCAAGAGAGGGTTGCCGGAGTTCCCGAGTAGGGGGTTGTCGGGATTCCCGTAGGCGGGGCTCACGGCACTCCCGGCATTCCCGGCATTCCCAGAAATGGGCGTGGCAAGGGCTGTAGAGAGGGGCGGGATGGGGTTCCCGGACAATGGGGTGACCATGCAGCGTATCCTCCTCCTGGGATATCGGTCGATTGGTCGCGAAATTCAATACGGTATCAGCCTACTTTAACGAAAAACGAGGCCGCCTCGGGGACATTGGGGTTTCATTCCGTTGGGAAATACTAAGGCGAACTACCTGTTGCTAATGTTTTGGCAGGTCCAGCCGCTCTCGATTTATCATGTTCGAAGACCACTTACCACGTAGTAGTGCCCCCATGAATAAGAGCGGATGATCGCTCTTCCGAATCACTCGCTTTTGTTTGTGTCCACAGGCTCGATTATGTTCAACAAGCAGCCCTCCCACCCAATCTGCAGCAAGAGAGTCGATGACAAGACAGATGCGCAAATCGATCGCTAAGGCAGTGCTACTCGGGGTGGTATTCTCGGCCGTCGTGGTGGCGAGAGCACAGCAGCGTTCTCTCGCCGGCCAGATGGATCTCGGCATAACGTATGCCGCGGGCCATTCCAACTTCGTGTCGAATCCATCGTTCTGGATGCAAGGCGGAAGTGTAGAGCTGGTCGGGCACGTGAACTACGGCCTCGCCGCGGTTGCCGATATTACCGGCTTCCACGCTGGCGGCGGGGCATCGGGTGTTCCTGTCAACCTGGTCACCGATACCTTTGGCCCGCGCTACACGGTTTCGATCGCTCCGAAGGGCCGGAAACATCCGATAGCTTTGTTTGGGCAGGGCCTGATCGGTGAGGCTCACGGCTTCAAGGGTCTCTACCCAGGAGCCTCAGGCGCCACCACCAGCGCCCTCGGATTTGCCCTGCAGCTTGGCGGAGGCGCGGATATCGCGGTTTCACGGCACATCTCCATACGCGCCGTCCAGGCGGGTTGGCTGCGCACACAGCTTCCCAACTCCACCACCAACGTCCAAAGCGACTTTCGCATCGCTACTGGAATCGTCTTGCATACGACACGACACGAATAGTACTTGCCGTCTGCATCGGTCGATCAGTATAAGTTCGTGATGCTTTATTTCCCAGCAAAGTGACGGGTAAGCCATGACCTATGTACTCGCGCTCGATCAAGGCACCACGAGTTCCCGGGCAATCCTGTTTGGATACGATGGCAATATCGTCGGCACCGCGCAGCACGAGTTTCGGCAGCTCTACCCTGCCACCGGCTGGGTGGAGCACGACCCCTACGACATTCTGACCTCGCAGTTGAGCTCGGCCATCGAGGTCCTAGGCAAGGCGCAGGTACGCCCGCGAGACGTGGTTGCGCTGGGCATCACCAATCAGCGCGAGACGACGATCGTGTGGGATCGGGCCTCAGGGAAACCAGTCTATAACGCCATTGTCTGGCAGGACCGGCGCGGTGCTCCACTCTGCAAGCAGCTTGCCGAGGCTGGCGCCGAGGACACGATTCGACGGAAGACCGGACTGCTGATCGATGCTTACTTCTCCGCCACCAAGATCGCCTGGATTTTGGATAACGTGCCGGGGGCGCGCACGCAAGCGGAGCAGGGTAAGCTCGCGTTCGGCACCGTGGATACCTGGCTGGCTTGGAACCTGACCAGCGGCAGGCGACATATCACGGATCGCACCAACGCAAGCCGCACCATGCTCTACAACATCATCGAGGATCGCTGGGATCCGGAGCTGCTGCAGCTGCTGCGTATCCCGGAGAGCATGATGCCGGAGGTGTGCTGGTCAAGCGAATCGATCGGTCATGTGACCACCTCACTCGGCCTGGGCGACATCGAGATCGCGGGTATCGCGGGCGATCAGCAGGCGGCGCTCTTCGGGCAGCTGTGCGTTGCGTCGGGAGACGCAAAAAATACCTATGGGACGGGATGCTTTCTGCTGCAGCATATCGGCGATAAGTTCCTGCTGTCGCAGGAGCGCCTGATTACAACGCTGGCCTGCAGCACGGCGAAGAAGCTGGAGTACGCCTTCGAGGGCAGCATTTTTGTAGGCGGCGCGGTGGTGCAGTGGCTGCGGGATAACATGCGTTTCTTTTCCGCCTCGCCCGACGTCGAGAGCGTTGCCGCCTCCGTGGACAGCGCGGGGAACGTCGTCTTCGTTCCTGCGTTTACGGGACTGGGCGCGCCGCACTGGGATCCCTATGCGAGCGGCATGATCATTGGCATTCAGCGCAGCACGCAGATTGGCCACATCGCACGGGCTGCGCTCGAGAGCATCGCCTTCCAGGTGGCCGATGTGCTCCGCGCTATGGACAAGGACACACGTCAGCCCTTTCGCGAACTTCGAGTGGATGGAGGAGCAGCGGCGAACGACATGCTGATGCAGTTCCAGGCCGACCTGCTGCAGATGCCTGTACGACGGCCAGCAGTGCTTGAGAGCACGGCGCTGGGCGCGGCTTACCTGGCCGGGCTGGCGGTCAATTTCTGGAGCAGCACGGAACAGATCGCGCAACTGCGTGGACAGGACACCATCTTCAGGCCAAAGGCTGAGCGCAAACAGATGGAGGCTCGCCAGGCGAAGTGGCAGGATGCCGTGCGGCGCGCAGGCCATTGGAACAGCGCCAGCGACTGCGGCGATGGCAAGGAGAACCCATGAAGCGCGATGCCATGCTCGCGCTCGTACACGAACGCCAGAAGAGCAATCATCCCTGGGACGTGATCGTGATTGGCGGCGGGGCCACCGGCGCCGGAGTGACGGTGGACGCGGCGACCCGGGGCTTCTCTGTGCTGCTGCTAGAACGCGAAGACTTTGCGAAGGGGACCTCCAGCCGCAGCACTAAGCTGATCCATGGCGGAGTGCGCTACCTGGAGCAGGGCAACGTGTCGCTGGTGATGGAGGCGCTGAAGGAGCGCGGCATACTGCGCCAGAATGCGCCGCATCTGGTCCACGACGTACCCTTCATCGTCCCCAACTACTCCTGGTGGGAGGCGCCGTTCTACGGCATTGGCCTGAAGATCTACGATCTGCTCGCCGGCAGATATGGCTTTGGCAGATCGAAGATTCTTTCACGCAAGGAGACACTGGAGCGCCTTCCCACGCTGCGGCAGGAGGGGCTCAAGGGTGGAGTCATCTATCACGATGGACAGTTTGACGACTCGCGCCTGCTGATTCATCTCATGCAGACTGCTGTCGATCACGGCGCTGTGGTACTGAACTACACACCTGTGGTGGAGCTATGCAAGGACGAGGCGGGATTTATCGATGGGGTCATTGCCGTCGACAGCGAGAGCTCCGAGCGCTTCACCCTGCGTGCGCGCGTGGTTGTGAATGCAACTGGAATGTTTGCCGACGAGATCAGGCGGATGGATGATAACAACGCCAACACCATGATCGCGCCGAGCCAGGGCATTCATCTTGTCCTCGACCGATCCTTTCTCCGCGGGGACACGGCCGTGATGGTCCCGCATACCAGCGATGGCCGCGTCCTGTTTGCTATTCCATGGCATGAGCACACCGTGATCGGCACCACCGATACGCCTATCGACATGCCTTCCTACGAGCCACGTCCCTTTGAGCAGGAGATCGACTTCGTGCTGGAGACCGCTGGTGATTATCTGAGCCGCCCGCCCCGGCGCGAAGACGTCCTCAGCGTCTACGTAGGGATTCGACCGTTGGTGAACGCTGCCGGCTTCACTGCCCAAAAGACGTCAACCTTGTCGCGTGACCACACCATCCAAATCGAGCAGTCGGGGCTATTGACCATCGTTGGAGGCAAGTGGACAACCTATCGCCATATGGCCGAGGACGCCGTGAACCATGCGATCACTCTGGGCGGACTGGCCGATCGTCCCTGTGTCACACAAAACCTGCACATCCACGGTTACATAACCGAGACCGAGTCAGGAGAGCTTGGGGTCTATGGCGCGGACGCGGAGAAGATCCACGCGCTTGCGGTGGAGTCCACGGAACGGGCCCAACAGCTGCATCCCGATCTGCCTTATATCGCTGCCGAGGTGGTCTGGGCGGCGCGGGAGGAGATGGCGCGCAGCGTCGAAGATGTTCTTGCACGCCGCACTCGAGCGCTATTTCTGAACGCGCGTGCGGCCATCGCGATGGCGCCGACGGTCGCAGGCCTGCTCGCTCGCGAACTAGGCAAAGACCAGAGGTGGGTTGAGGCTGAGATTGTGCGTTTTAATGACCTTGCAGCACAGTACACACTTGCACCAAGCGCAGCGGGTAATCCGCCAGAGACCAAGAAGAGCTGAGGACTACAGAGATGCGTTCTCCTATGTTGGGCGAGTTCATGGGCACTCTTATGCTGGTGCTGCTTGGCGACGGTGTGGTTGCAGGCGTTCTACTCAAGCGCAGCAAAGCGGAGAACGGCGGCTGGATGGTCGTGACCGCCGGCTGGGCCTTTGCCGTTCTCTGCGGCATCTTCACAGCGCTTCTGTTTGGTAGCCGGGACGGCCACCTGAACCCATCGATCACGCTTGCCTTCGCGATCGACAATCGTGATTTTTCCAAGCTATTTCCCTTTGCGACTGCCCAGATCGCCGGCGGCTTCTGCGGCGCCGTTCTGGTCTGGCTCTTCTATCTTCCGCATTGGAGACTGACCGACGATGCCGAAGCGAAGCGTGGCGTGTTCTGCACCGCGCCTGCGATCCGCAACTATCCGGCGAACCTGCTCAGCGAGTGCATCGCCACCTTCGTGCTTGTGCTTGTGGCCGGCTCCATGAGTTCAAAGCTGGTGCTTTCGAGCGGCGCCGCAGCCGGGCTGAGCCCCTATCTGGTCAGTTGTCTGGTGTGGGGAATCGGTCTCTCACTCGGCGGCACGACAGGGTACGCCATCAATCCCGCCCGCGACCTCGGCCCACGCATCGCCCATGCTCTGCTTCCGATACCGGGCAAGACAATCTCCGACTGGCAGTATGCCTGGATCCCGGTTCTGGGACCGACTATCGGCGCGACTGCGGCCGGATTGCTCTTGCGCCTGCTCAGAGCATGAGTTACTAGCCTTGGCCGCTGCCTGATGCTGCACCGGGCTAAGTTGACGATATCGCACTTACTCGCGCTGCGATCGATGCTCCTCCACTCTTGAAGAGAATCGATCGCGTCATCGGAGAGTGTTGGTTTATGAGAACAGCCTCAGAAGGACGTGAAACTATCCTCAAAAGCAGCGTCGTCGGTCTTCATCGCGGACGCGGCGATGGACTTGGGCGAGCTGTAGGCTGAGATTTTTACCGGTGCGCTGCGGCTCTTTTTTGTTGCATACGAGGCCGACCGGTGCAGTTCACGAGAGCGTGGCGGAGCAGCAAAAGATTTGCGCCGGCTAACGGTCCGTCCTTCATCTGCTCCGACCATGCGATTCAGTTGATCGGCAATCTCCTGGAGCGCCTGCGACTGGGCCGTTAGTTCCTCCGCCGCTGCGGCGCTTTCCTCCGCGTTGGCGGCACTCTTTTGCGTCCGCTGTTCCATCTGGCTAATCGCCTTGCTGATCTGCTCAACGCCCCCGCCCTGCTCCTGGCTGCTGACCTGAATCTCATCGACCAAGTGCTTGATCTGGAGAAACATTTCGCTCACTCGCTGTCCAGCCTCGGACACCTGCAGGACTTTGAGCTTTCCACTGCCCACGGTCTCGACCGATTTTCCGATGAGATCGGAGGTGTCCTTAGCAGCTTGTGCACATCGCTGTGCCAAATTGCGGACCTCTTCGGCAACCACCGCGAAGCCCATGCCGGCATCACCAGCGCGCGCTGCTTCCACGGCGGCGTTAAGGGCAAGGATGTTGGTTTGGAACGCGATCTTTTCGATAACACCGATGATGGCGGATATCTTGTCGCTGGATTCGCTCATGGCATCCATCGCCAGCACCGAATCGGCCAGCGCCCGATTGGCTTGATCCATCCCCTCGCTTAGATCACCCAGCAACCGTGTGGCAGACTGGGCGTGCTCGGTGTTGCGCCGCGCCATGGAGCTGATCTCTTCACTCGAAGCCGAGGTCTCCTCAATCATCGCCGCCTGCTCCGAGGTGTCCTGGGCAAGCGATTGGCTTGAGGAGGAGACCTGAGAGGCTGCGCTGGCTACCTGGTCGGATCCTTCGGAGAGCTCCCGGATGCTCTGCCGCAACTGCGCGTCGAGTTGACGAATGACCCAGGCCAAAAGCACGCCGGCAGCGGCGCAGAAGAGGATCGCCAGGATCATGAGCCAGTGCCCACGGGCGACCTGGCTGGCAGCATCCTCGGCGCTCTGCTTTGCGTTCGCTTTCTCGATATTGCGAAGCTTCAGAGGGATCGCCTGGGCCTCCACCAACAGCGGCCGATACTCCATCATCAGGAGCTGCTGCGAGCCAGCCATATCGCTTTGAGCTTCAGCACGCGTGATCGCCTGGTGCGTGCTGGCAGCCTTGCTGAGATCTGCGTCGAACTCGTCCAGCAGACGGATAGCCTCTTCTGAGGTGCTGAGTTGCCGCAGTTGCTGCGAGTTCTCGGTGATGCTTGCAGCGGTGGCTTCGTAGATGCTCTCCGATTGTGCCGCGAGATCGGCCTTCTGAGCATCGGACAAGATCCAAGTCGCTCGCTCCTGCGACAACAGCTTTTCGGACATCGCCTGCATATTGGCGGCGAAAAAGACCCGCGCCAGGTTGCCATTGGCCAACTCTTGAAGGGTGCTGCTGAGAGAAGTAAAAATTGCGATTCCGGTAAGCGCAGTTGCCAGGGTCAACACCATCATCAGCCCATAGCAAAGAAACAGCTTCTTCTTGATTGTCATCGCTCGCATTCTTTCGGGGAGAGTTTGCCTAGGTTATCGACGAGGGCACAAGGATTGTTAAGCCAATGTCCGATTAGCGGCACCCCGTAAATTAGAACATCCTACTCATCGCTGCTACAACTTTCTCGAACTCAGCCGATATCAGTAAAAAAGCCATTCGTGGTGCGCAGTAGCGTACTCGCGATTCTGAAAAGGGATCCATGAAGCTAAATGTCTTGTTGGTCGACGAACTCGACCGTAATCCGTAAGATGCTCAAACGAGTGCTTGCTGAAAGCAATCTTCCATTTGACAAGATCTACGAGGCGGGAGACGGCCAACAGGCGCTCGCGGCTCTAGAAGCAGATACCGTTCACCTGGTACTTTGCGATGTCAACATGCCGGTAATGGACGGTCTGGAGTTTCTACAAAACATGCGGAAAAATCCTGCGTGGCAAGCTCTTCCGGTATTGATGATTACGACCGAAGGTGGGCAGGCTAATGTTCTGCGCGCCGCGGAACTCGGGGCAAAGGGTTACATCCGGAAGCCGTTTACCACAGAGGAGATTAAGGACAAACTGGCCATTTGTATTCAGACTGCATATCCGGCTTGAACAGTAGTTTTCACGGAAGTCACAGAGAAGGGACAGTACGAGCTCGGGAGTTATGACAGACACGATGGAAGTGGTACAGATTGACGAAAAGGCGATCATCGCTGAAGTATGTGGAGCCGTTCGGCATGTGTTTTCGACAACCCTTGACCTCCAGGTTTCGATTGGCGAAGCTCAGCCAGAGAGTTCCGCCGAGCAGGGTACCGAAAGCGTGCTCGCGCTTATAGGTTGGAGCGGAAACTGGAAAGGCACCGGCATGATTGGGTGTTCCCCACAGTTTGCTTGCCGGATCGCCTCCCTGATGCTGGGCACAACCTATAGCTCGCTGGGAGAGGATGTTTTGGACGCGCTTGGCGAGATGGCAAACCAGATATTCGGGAATGTCAAAACCAATCTCGAGAGTGTGGTGGGATCAATGGATCTCGGAATTCCCACGGTCCTATACGGCAACAACTTGAGCGCACGCAGCATGGTGCGGCAAGCCATTCTGATACCGGTGGTCGTAGAAGGCCATAGCTTTACCGTGAAGGTTCATATGGCACCGAATACCGGGCAAGCGATGCGAGCCGCGCGTCTTTGCGTGAACGTAGATCTTGGTGAAGGCCCTCTTTCGCTTTAGAGTCCCTACTTCCTGTCTGAGCTCTGCCTCACCCAAAATACGAGCTCTTGCGCAGGCTATTGGCGTCACAATTTTGCCGTAGCCTGCCTTTCTCAGTCCAATCGT
>Ga0210403_10000967_pt1 | contig 28172 bp, 36 predicted proteins | sample IncBWC19MmetaG_FD_150863 | JGI IMG/M metagenome (GOLD analysis project Ga0210403, IMG submission 150863) | Forest soil microbial communities from Barre Woods Harvard Forest LTER site, Petersham, Massachusetts, United States - Inc-BW-C-19-M | ecosystem: Environmental > Terrestrial > Soil >...
CAAGCGGCAGCAGTACCCCGCTTGAAGCCATTACCACAGGTACTAATGCTCCAAAAGCAGGGACAAGCATCTTTACAAGATTTAAGAGAGGCATTATCTGAGCAATAACAGGCAGGAATTTAGTGCCGATATCGACACTGATCACTTGGATCTTTTCTTTAAATTCTGCTAATTGTTGATTGAATGTGCCTTGTATTAATGACCAGTGCTTGACGTCAGAGCCAGCGTTATTAGCCGAATCAGCTATGGCTTTCACGTTATCATTAAAGGTACCGGCATTCTTGCCAGTAAGCATGAAGGCTGCGTTAGCGGCGTTAGTCTGGCCAAGCAATGATGATAATTCAGAATAAAACGTCTTAGATGCTTCAGTGCCATTACGGAGTTCTTTATTAAAAGAGTTTGCCTTGTCAGCAGTAACTGCGAATTGAGTCATCATAGCTGCTTGTGTGGGGGTGAGTGCCTGAAGTGACTTATGCCAGTCTTTAGAGGTTATAGTACCGTCTAGAAACGATTTAGCGAGATCCTGTAGCTTAGGTGGCATAGCTGCAATTTCTGTCTGAGCATCCTTAGATGCTAGAGTAGCATCTTGCAATGTACCTTGTAGCACGAGACCGTCAGGACCCATGTGTTTAATAATGGCATCGCTAATCTGGGCTAAGGTGCCAGTTAAGCCCTTTGCGCCTAAGTTTTTTGACAAGTCTAGTGAGCTCAAGCCCATCTGCATCATTGCATTAGTCTGTTGCAGAGTAGGCTTTTCGAGCGCGCGAATCACAGCATTAAGATCCTGAGTAGCCTGATTAGCTGAAACACCACCAGCTGTTAGAGTGGCTTCTGCGCCAGCAATCTGAGCAAACGATAACCCTACGTCGTTAGCAGCAGGCAGCACAGTAGATAGACTGCTGGCAAAATCCTGCATGTGCATTTTACCGGCAGCAACAGCTGTGACCATTTCATTAGTAACAGATACTGCATCTGAGGCGGGCAATTTGTAGTTATGTAGAATCGTAGTAAGTGCATCTGCAACAACATTAAGATCGGCACCATCGGCCTTTGCACCTTCTGCAGCGGCTTTCAACACATTAAGACCTTCGGCACCATGGAAACCGGCCGATTCGATCATGTACATACCTTTACCGAGCTGCTCTAGAGTGGTGCCAGTACTGATGGCTATTTCCTTCATGCCTTTGCCAACCAGCTCGATGTTGGATTCGCTTTCTCCGGCACCTGTGACTAACTGGGTCAGTGATGCTTGAAAATCACCAGCACTTATAACGGCGCCTTGTATGCTATTTGAGATAGCATGATAGCTGCTTTTAAGTGCATCATAAGCAGCCTGACCGACAGTTACGGCAGAAGCAGTCTCTTTAAAGCTTTTACCGAGTTTATCAACCGCTGCTCCAGATTCTTGAGACTTAGATTTAACAGCCTCCATTCCTTTTTCGAACTTGGCTGTATTAGCAGTGACCTCTACCTCTAGTTTTCGTTGTTCCATGATGGCTGAGATGACGACCTGTCAAATTCCTGTTTTTTAGCCTTTTGATACATAATTATGATAAATTTCTCCACAATATCTGCGGGTGTAAGGAGCAATTCATCGTAAGTCCAACCAAATTGTTCACAAAGCCTGTACTCAACCATTTCGGGTGGCACAGACTTTGCATTATCAAATAGTACCCGTATTACTGATTCGGTGAATCTTTTTTTTCATTGCGAGATAGCACCTCCGAAACGGCATTGATTAGAGCAGTAGAGTCAATGTTATCTAAACGATCAATATTCTCGTCATTGATGTCTAGCTTATTGCCATTCTCGTCATCTAGATTCCAGTCGCAAATCATAGCCTTTAGAATGGCATCTCCAACCTCGGTGTTATCACCCAATCTGCGCACTCTTTTGCTTTCACCGTAGGTGTATCTTTTGTAGTACTTAATCCAGTAGTTGTTATCACTGGGCAGATTTAGAATTTCTGTCTCTAGAACGGTATTTAAATAACCCATAGTATCTCCTAATAGTTGCTATTGCGGTTTTGAATTGTGCCATCAATTGTTTTAGCACTCGCACTGTTATATTCACCTATAAAGTTGACTTTTTCTGCGTAGAAGGCATCAATGCCTGTTTCTATTACGAAAGCATCCAGACGCACCTGGTAAAGGTTGAGCACGATACTTTCATTGAACCCGGCGCCAATACCATTTCCCGTAGCCGTAAACACGAGAGCGTTCTTTGTCAAGTTATAGTAGGTATTCTTATCTGTGGTGTTCTCAAAGAATACAGTGTATGAGCCGCCAACATTGAAGTCTTTAACATCGATAGTAGCTGGCTCATTAGCCCCACTTCTAAAGGTGGGTTCTACGTTGTTATTTATCTTTAAACTGAAATCAGACATCTTAGTGGCTGCATTTCCGGTTGCGGCAGCTACAGTTACACCAAACTGCGTAGTATATTGTGCCCATGTTAAGAGCGTGCCCGAGACCGTAGTGCCCGTACCAGATACCGATGTCTGTGGGAAGAATCCCTTCATAGTGGCCTTGGCATCAATCCACTGGTCTGCTGCCTTAAACTCAAGTGAGTCGACTACGCAACCTCTAAAATACTCTTGGTCAACAACGCGAGAGTTCGTGAGGGTTAATGCGAGAGGCTGATTAGCGTTATTGCGGCTAATTGCATGTGAGAATACTCCACCACCTAGAGCACTCTGTGCATTTGTGCCGAGGGCGGCTCCCAAGAAGTATCCAGAGATTGATGGGTCAAGATGGAAATCAATATCTCCCTCAGACCATTTCTTACCCAAGACCGAGTTGTATTGCTGATCACGAATTCCTCGAGCAGTAACATCATCTATCGGTTTTTGCATGCCGTGCATGGTGTTAGATGTAAATGCCAAATAATCTGTTGGCGAGACAGGAACACCAGGGGTTGGTTCATAGGCTAACCCAAGCCATCCTTTTCTACCTACGTTTGTTGCCATTGCATGTGTCCTTTCCTATTAATTATGAGACAAAACGGGTCATTGTATTACATAGGCGTTAAATATTAGTTCGATCATGCGTTCTTCTATGTTGGGGCCTTTGGTCCAAACAGTTTTGCCATCCTCAGTACGTGAGTAACCATTAGTCAGAGTTGTGCCGAGCTGTGGATCAGCGTTAAATAAAGTTATGAGTTCGTCGGTAGTTGTCCTAAGATTGGTCTCGGCAGTTTGTGCTGTTTGCTCTGTGAATTCGTTGTAGACTTTGACGCTGAACATGTAATGCTCTTCCATACGAGCAGTGTCGGCAAACTTTTGCGTTAAATCTTTTAGGGTTATAGTCACAGCTGGATAACCAGAAAAGCCGCCTTGTGGCTCATATTGGTAGATATTTTGAGGTTGCACATTAACTGACTGAGCAACTTTATTTGCCAAAGCTTGAGAGATACTTACAGTACTTGCCATTATGCTTTACCCCTTATACGCAAGAATAATCTATCGGCAACGAGTCTCATTTCTCTGTCGATGAGGGGCACTGATTGTTCAATACCAGGCTTCCAGAATGGTTGGGCTTTTGTACCTCTCTTTGAGATAGCTCGGGCTATTAAGAAAGGAGTGCTGCCTTTTCCTGTAGCCCTGTAGCCTTTAGCATCTCCTATGCCTTTCTTAGCAGCCCATGCTGCAATCGCCCCTATCGGCGGCCAATGTGGGCGTGTACCGTTCTCTACATAGCTGCCATATGGAGCATTAACTTTAACGCGTGCAACAGGGTAATTACGCTCGGGCATAATAGAACGTTGCAATGTGCCTGTGGCGTGCGGCGCAAGTTTCCTAGTGCGAGCGGTTATCTCGCTAACTGAATTATTCAGCATGCCTCTCATGAGGGGTTTAACTTCAAGACCGGCGTTAGTTGCATCTTTTACTAGCTCATCGAGACCGTGTATTATTATGTTCATTTCACTGTGGTCCTCTCGTAGCTTTAACTAGTGCCAGCTCATAGTGCCTACCAACACCGTAGTTAAATGCCTCGCGGCCTTGGACAATGTAGGTTTCGTTTGTGCCGGATACTACAACCCTATATCCTTCAACAACACCGGAGTTTGTAGTAAACGCCTTATAGGTCTTAAAGAACTGACCATCCGCCTGCATGGTGAATTCTGGGCTTGCAGGTTGGATATTCATTTGCACACCATTAGGCAAAAATCCAGAGTGGGTTACGTAAGTCTCCTGTGTAGCGGATCCGGTAGTAGGGATCAGTTTTTGTATAGTAACGCGCTTATCTAATATCATGATTAGAATTGGCTAACACGACGGTAGCCACCCTGATTAAGTAGGCGTTTGGCCTGTTTTAAAAACCTGGAGTCAGGATCTGCGCCAAAGCTAGATGAATATGAACCCTGGCTAAAATTAGAAGCCCCAGTGTTATTGAACTGCCATGCTAGGATATCCCTTACCCATAAGACACAGGCTAGCTTGAGGTCGGCAGGGATACCGGCCGAATAACCACCTCTATAAGTAACCGAGGTGAAAACATCAGCTCCATGCATTGTCACCAGCTGCGTAGACCCGCCCAGTATCAAGGTGCCAGCAGAAGCTAAGTAAGATGATGGAAAATACATACGCTGCCCCGGATAGGGTATTTGATATAGCACATTACCACCCGAATCGGCTAATGTAAGAGTTGTAGTAAACCCACCTTTCTTGAGCTGGATGCTCGTAATATCTCCCACAGCCACAGGCCTACGATGGAAAGCGACCATTAATTCACCCATGGGCGACAGAGCAGCCCTATCAACTTCTGCGGTCTCAGCCTGATAGTCAAAACCAGTAACGGCACAATAATTGACAATCTGTTGTGAGGCCTGACTAATAACGCCAGATAATGTTGCCACTGGGAACAGAGTTAGATCAACATCTGGCGCATAGGTAGTAAAGTCTGTAACATCTATTAAATTCGCATTTGCCATTCTAACTCCTTTAAGCCAGACTCCTGCCCTCTGGGGGGACAAAGAGCAGGGTGTCCAACTTAAGTCAGGCTAAGCCCTGAAATTTTTTGCTGGAATGGCTCACCGATCACCTTCAACACCGTAGTCTCAAAGATACGGGATTGAATAGCGTGATTGGTGTCTGGCACGTCGTAGATACTGAGCTGATCCAAGTCCTCCATCTCAATCCAGTTTTCGCCCGCAGGTGAAGTTACTGTCAAGAGGTGGGAGTAAGAACCGATATAGCGGCTAACGACAATATCGATCAAGTTACCCGTTACTGGGTTAACCACCTTCGATACATGTACACCACCAACACCAGCACCCTGATCATCAACAACTACACGCTGGATTGAACCACTACCCTGTAAGTCATCCGCAAGCGCACGAACCTGGCGAGGGAAGGTTACAATATGGGTCGGGTAATCAGCGCCATAACCGAATAGGTTTTGCGCAAAGATACCAATACCAGAAGCTGACAGGTAAGTCGCCGAACCTGAGTTAGTGGTAATTGTCTTGGCTAGACCATCAAAGGCGGTAACGTCTGCAGCTGAGTCGCCATTCAAGATCATATCTTCCTCACCAAGCAAAACCTCAGTGATTTTAATATTCTCGAGTTTGGCACGCATGTCCTCAATCGAACCACCACGGTTACTGGCGAGTGCCTGGCGACCCATTTCAACGTCACGCCCCAAGTTCTTGTAAGGAACGGAGACAAAAACGGTTGTTTGGGTGGTCTGCTTTGGCGCACCAGCATCAGCAAAGCCGACTGAAGTTCCAGTCGATCCTGCTTGTGGGTCGAGTTTAGACGTGATCTTGTTCCAGTTAGCGGCCTGACCAAAACCTTCTACACGTGGTAGAATGCGTCGGACTGGCGCAGTAATCGGGACTAGGATCTTTACTACAGGGTCAAGGTTCTCGGGCGCGAATATCGAACGAGATGGTGGAGCTTGCGTGTAAGTAGTATTAGTTACAGCAACCTTCTTAATCTCATCGAGATAAGTCGCTACAATTTCTTCGGGATTCATATACTTCCTTCTAAATTTATCGCGCTACAGCATTTTTAGCTTTGCGCAGTTTTGCCATTAACTGCTGCCTCTCTGTCATCGTCATGCTATTTGATAGAAAGGCTTCATCAGCGGCTTTCAATAGCGTTGCATATTCAGTTTCGGCATCCGTTTTCTCTACTGATTTGTCTACTGTTACAAAATCACCCTTGCGTGCGGTGGTAGCTGCCGGTCGTAATGACAGCTTCTCAACTAACTCTTTTAGAGATTTAACCTCTGATTTCAGAGTCTCTACTTCAGTTAGCCTATCGTCAAAGGCTTTTAAGATATCAGTTTGGTCAGTAGACGTTGTTTCAGATTTGCGTAGTTCAGCGGCTACGGCTTTTGCAAAATCGACAGGTGCTGAATTAACGAGTTTGGGGATTCCACCGCTCATAACACGAGCGCGTTGCTCATAACCACGGCTACGGTCACGACTAACCAGTTCCAGTAGGCGGCTTAACAATGTTTCAAGTTCTGAACTTTCCTCGCCGTCATGTGGGTCGGAAAGGGCTGTATTCTCAGCTATTTCATGCTCGGGAGTTGAATGGCGCAGTTCGTTTTGTGCAGCCTCACCATCAGTAGCACGTACATCATACATGGACTGGAGATCTTCACCTTCAGTATTGCGTGCAGGCGATGGCTTGAAAGCGTTGTTGCCACGGCCACCACCGTCGCTAGCATCGTTCATCTCGCCACGCTCTTTTAGCTGAGTACCTTGACCTTGCTCGACATCCTCTTGTGCTGAGCTGTTGGCGCTACGACGACCGTACATGTCCTTTTTAACTTCTTCTTTTTCTTTGCTCATCTCATTTGACCTTTCTAAATTAGTTTCCCGCTTTTTTATTGCCTGCTTCGGTTCTATCTGGTAATACTTTGTCCACCAGATTTCAGGCCAAGGGTCTCTGGCACGTTGTAATACTTCGGCTTCATATAGTTTTCCTCCCATACTTTTTACTACCTGCAAGGTTGCGGAAGGAGCAGCAGGGTTATCAACAATGGATAGCTCAGATAGTGCATAGTCCGTAATTCTATTAACTTCTCTTTCGCCTGATGCATCTTTAGTCACCTCCTTGGCAAAATTAATCACCTTGCCGCCGATACTAAAACCCGTGAGCACTCCCTCTTTGATCTTCTGCCAAGCATTATCGCCATCGGCGCTTCGTGAGATCTTAGCTCCAACCCAGACGCCTTTATTAGCATCGTCAAAACTTACTTCGATTTTCTTTCCGATCGCACGTGTTGGGTCGTGCATCTCTCGAATATTGCCAGGCCAATCAGCAAAGGCTTTTTTGCTGGCTTCGTAGTCAACAATCTCGCCTTGTTTGTCCAGTTCTTCAACGGTGCCATAACCCCAGACAGTGCGCTGCTCCTCATCTACTTTGGATATTGGTATGGATAAATGTAGTGACTTCATACAAGTAAACTTGCTCCTATGGTGTAAGTTGCGCTATTAGCATTACCGGCAGTGACTTTGACACGCCAGGTGCGGGGAAGGATTGTACTAGCCGAAACATTGGCAGCCACGGTATTGCCAGGATAAATAGTCAGTGAAGTTGTGCCTACGGCAGTTTGTTGTACGCCAGTTAACAGAGCGACGTACTTTCCAGATACCGGATCTTTATAGTCAATCTCAAGGGTAAGCAAAAGAGTTGTTCCGGCGGTAATATCGAAGGTGACTATTACGCCACGAGCATTGTAATTGGTTTGATCTGTACCAGTTTGCGTAGTTGTAAAGGTTCCAGATAATAGAGAGATATTATCCAGATTGCCACGTTGGCGATCCATAGCTGTGCCATTCCAGAGTGCGACGCTTTCTAGCACAACGTTGGCAGCGGCTACGCCGTCTTGCGTTGCTGAGCGCTCGATATAGAACTTGCCATCAACAGGGTTATACAAAGCCTCTTCTTCGATCCCGATGCCAGTGGCCAGAAAGCCGTTTAATCCAGGTCCGTTAGGCGTGTATGTGTCCCATGAAGCATTCGTGTGTGAATTTATTAGCGCTGTCTGCAAATAAACTGGGTTAGTCCCAGGTGCATACGTTGGAACCGTATAGGCAACTTCTTGAGTACCCGAAACAGTGATATCAAAGTATATGGGAGCGCCTGCCTGTAGTCCGGTAGCGGCTAACAGCGTGACAGCAGTCGAACCCGCCCCACCACCAGCAGTTATGTTGGATGAGGTAAAGCCTTTACCAGATAGATTTCTAGCTCGGTCAAAGTTATTTACACCACTTTGTGACACAGCGGTTCCTGGACCACCTCCATTAAATTCATACTCAGCTGCGACAGCCGTGCCTTGACCAGAAGCCCCATCAAGCTCGCCATTAGCAGAACGATCATACTCAAATACCTGCTTTGCACTATTAAATAAATAGGTGGCAGACGGTGACAAGCCCGAAGCTGTAATAAGATCACCAGTACTAGCGTCGCGGGCTTGGTTGTACCAAAATGTAAGAGTTGGGATACCGGGACCAGTGTGGGAATTAACGAACGTAGCCGTGAAAGTTGTTAAAGTTGTGGCTGTTACAACAACTGTTTCCTGGGCTGTACCGGAGTCTACCAAGACCTGAGACCCAACTTTTATGCCACTCATATTGGCAGGTGTGACGATACGATTTGCACCGGCAGTTATATTCGCAACCACACTTGAATTAAATGGCACTGCTAGTTGCTGTGAACCGGCCGGTAAACCTACAGCTGCTACTTGATCGATACCTGTTTCACGAGCACGATCAAGTGTGCCCGGCTGATTAACTATCTGGGCGACACCACCTGTGTAAAGTCCATTACCACTGCCTAAGGCTTGATTGTCTGAGGCGTGGAACTGCGTAATAGTCGCTAGCGTGCCACTGGTACCATCTTCTAATCGCACATAATCAGGCGTTTGAGGCGTGGTGCCAGCGCCAGAGACGGTAATATTAGTACCAATAGGACTACCATCAATATTAGCGACGGTCATAGCCACACCACTAGCGGCTAGATTAGTTGGAGCGTTCATAGCAGCCTGTATGAATTTCGCTGCTTCGTTTGCGCCCTGGAATGGGCTTAATGGTTGTCCCATGTAATACCTCTGGTTCTTTCTACTCTAATTTTAAGTAGAAAGCAGAGAAATTATTACTTACACTTACAATATATCTTTAGTTTGGATTCTTTTTTGATACGTTTGTGGCATTTTAGGCATAAGCGCTCGATCATATTATTCTTCTATATTAACTGCAAAATTTATGTTATCTTCATTCTATGAGATACATAGAAGGCTTGTGGTTTAAAATAAAAACATGGTACAACCCCAGATGTGGATGCGGATCGAGAGAGCGAGAGACACCTGGGTGGACAATATGTTACAACTGCGGAAGGGCTCGTAAGTGGTAATCCAGCTAGTTGCCCATACCCATCATCATTAATTGTGGAGAGGTAGTAGTTGCGCCTGCTGCTGCCCCTTTAAATGTAGCAGTGAATCCAGCGGTCCCGTTACCAGCTGCATTGTTGTCTGTTGCTGTTGCATTGGCCGTACCCGTAGCAGATACGGTCTGATAGGCAGTCGCAATAGCCGTATCAGTATTACCGCCAGCCAGACTGCTATTAGCAGCTTGATCACTAGTCCAAGGCGAAGATATCGCCGTTACTGATGGCAACCCGCCAGCTCCGGATGAACAACACATAAATACCGCCCACCAGAATTCGACGGTTTGTGTAGTTGTAGCGGTTGTTCCAGTCGTTCCAGTAGATGTCGAGAAGGCGGTTTGATCGAGAGGAGAGGTTGCATTAGCACCACTCACTTCTGTTATAACAAGCGTCCATTGCCCTGCACCAGAGGCGCGCGATGCTGTAATACTTGTTGTTCCGCTAGCACAGTTTTTGACATACCAAGCGTCTAGTTGCCCAGTACCACCATTATTGATGTCATTTGCCATATTAACGAAGGTTTGTGCTGTTCCAGCAGCAACTGAAACAGATATTACCTGCGTACTGTTTGAACAGACAGCTGCGATTAGTAGTAGGTTGCCACTACCAGTTGATGATATGGTTTTTGTAATCGAGCCAGCCGAAGTTGCTGTTGCTGAAACTGATTGGACTATTGAGAATGCCATTAGCTTGAATCATCTTGCCAATAAGCAATATTATAGGTAACAGCTTGCGCTGCTGATAGGTTTGCAGATATACCGGCACCAGGACTGGACTTAAATATATATGCGGGTGGGGTGACAGTCGCATTGGAGCCAAAGTTAGTAGCGGCTATGGCCTGCAATGGAGTCTGCCACAACAATGTGGCGTCCGTACCCCTAAAATCAGCGGTTACAGCTGTAGAAGATGGCGTCACGACGGAGAACGCATAAACTTTCGTCACTCTGTTGGCTACACCCGATACTAGCAGCGTCATACCCGTGGTATTAGCGATACCTACGGCTGTCTTTAGATTCCGATAGTTCCACCCGAAATCTGAGGTCGGTAAGGGATTGCTACCAGATATTGTTGTAGTCCCTACTGCTTGAGTCGACAGGATGGTTGGGAAGTTGTCCACCACCGCATGCTGGCTACCGCTGACCGAGATAACACTTTGAGTAGTAGGGAAATTGTCTACAATTGCATGCTGTGTACCCGAAATACTTACGGTAGTAACAGTGCCATTGATCGTACCAGAGGTAGCTATGGTGTTGCCCGGAACATTGCTAAATGTACCCGAGACCGTCCACGGGCTGGTGCCCTGCACCACTGTCTGTGTTGTTGGATAGTTATCAACGTGGGCATTGAACGTGCCACTGGCTGATGTAACATTGGGCATTGTACCAATATTGACCAACTGCGATGGGTTAAACTGAACGGTTTGGACTGTCGGAAAGTTATCTATATGCGAAAAGTTTGTTCCTGAAGCGGTTGTACCAGGAGTTGTGCTAACATTCCCGATCACCTGAACAGTCTGTACGGTTGGATAATTGTCGACATGTACGTTATTGACGCCAGAGGCTGCAACTACACCATTGATTGTGCCGCTAACCGCTATAGGCTGACCTGGGGTATTAGATATAGTTCCTGAAACTGTCCATGGCACGTTGCCTTGCGTAACTGTGGTTGTGTTCGGAAAATTATCTATTACCGAATGAAAGCTGCCTGACACAGAGACAACCGATTGCGTAGTTGGATAATTCCCAATATTGATATTGCTGGTGCCTGAAGCAACTGTTATGGCACTGGGTGTTTCGTTGCTGATAGTAAAAGTCGTTGGAAAGTTATCTACGACAGCATGCAGGCTACCTGATACTGATGTAACAGTTGTCGTTGTAGGAAAATTATCTACCACAGCATGTTGCGTGCCAGAAGTGCTGATAGTAGTGACATTACCGTTGATGGTGCCCGAAGTTGCTAGGGTATTGCCAGGACTATTAGCAATAGTGCCGCTAATGCTAGTTATTCCAGTAGCGATAGTAGTCTGGACTGAGGGAAAATTATCAACATTGACATTATTCACACCCGAAGCTGTCATCTGTACAGATACCGTCCCCACGGGCACAACTTTTATTTGCCCGAAATTATCCATTAGTGGCATTGACATCTGACCGTCAGTCAGGTTACCAGCTGGAGCCGCCAAATAGCGTCCTAATATTGCTGTTCCAACACCCGGTTTGTTGGTCGACAGTTCAGGATAAGATACAAAGTTGGAAATTGTACCAGATATGCTGGTTATCCCAACGGCCTGCGTGGTTTGCACGGATGGGAAATTGTCTATTGCGGAGTGTACACTACCAGAGGTAGAGATCACTGTTTGGGTAGTTGGATAATTATCAATATGCGACCAGTTAGTGCCAGAAGTTGTCACACCTGGCGTGGTGCTAACGCTCCCTATAACCTGCACAGTCTGGACAGTAGGAAAGTTATCAACGTGAGCGTTGAGAGTGCCCGACGCTGAAGTTACTGTGCCCGATACGGCAATTGTATTCCCTGGGACATTGCTAAATGTACCAGAGGTCGTCCATGGGGACGTACCCTGTGTCACCGTGGTTGTGTTAGGAAACGGAACGTTCACCCAGTTTTGGCTGCCTGACACGGTTGGGCTAACCGTAATACCAGGCATACTTTGTACCACAACAGTCTGAACGGTTGGATAATTATCGATATGAGCGTTTAGTGTCCCGCTAGCAGAGGTGACTGTACCTGAAGTAGACAATACAGTATTAGCAAATGACACTGGTACCTGGCCGCCCGCTGTTAACTGAACCTGAACAGTATTGCCGTTAACATCCTTATACGCCGCGATTCCTTCGGTAACTGAAGCAATCGCGCGGCGAATGGCATTGTAGAACTCTTGGCCATCAGTAAGACGCACGTTCACATAATCAGTTGGATCGTTAGGATTTGTGGGTTTTTTGTTGAGCGTGACTAGATTTTGTAATGTTTTCGCCAAGATAGTGCGCAGCTCTTCCAAGCCCTCAACTCGCAAACGGTTTTTCTCTAGATTACCTAGGCGCAATGAGTTGTTATCAGTGGCGCTTACGAGACGAGTAATGGCATTATCCACTTTACTGAAGTCGATAGAAGCAATGATTTTTTCAGGTGGGCGGCTATCTAATATAGCCTCGCCCATTGTTTCGATAGATTTAGCTATCAGGGCAATGTCGTTACGCATGGACACCATGAAACTACGGTAATCCTCTTTGCTCATGGCCATAACAGTTAAATTACCGTCGGGTATTAGCTCCTGTAAGAGGGGTGCGATGGCTTTGCGCAATTTGGCTATATCTTCAAATGGTTTTTTAGTTTCCATCCCACAAATCTCCTATTGGTATGTCTGATAAATTAGTTTTAACCGAGTTGACATAACATTCGCAGTTAGGATGTGCGGGAACAGCAATGTGCCCAGATTGGAATTCTTGATTAACTGGTATCGGACCTTGCGCAGCGTTATCTCTACATATAGGGCATATATTTTTACCAGCAGTTACCCATTCTTTTTCATGTATTCCGTTTTCTTTCATCCAAGCTTGCTGAGCTTTGCCCATGGCATTCGCTGTTTCGGTATTAGCTATAAGAAGCGCGCGACTGCCTGAGATCATATCTATATTCTCCGTGATTGTCACGGATACTTCATAAGGTGTAAGGCCATCAGTTAAGCCCTCGTATATTATTTCAAATAAAGCATCGAATGTTGTGCTGTCTATGCTAGATTTATTCAGCAGATAACCTGCCTGATCAGCTATTTCCTGAAGATAGAAGTCATTCGTTAGGTTAAACTTAACCTGACTTTTAACCAGAATGCCTTGTTGTAAATATGACGTCTTGGCAGAATATTCAAATACATTTGTTAAATAAGATTCTACGTCTGCCTTAGGCACTCGAGTACCTAAGCCCCGAAAATTCTTATGCATCCAACTGCCTAAGTAAGTTTTAAAATCAGGATTCGTCGGTTTAAGTCGACTATCTTTTACATGTGCAAAGTTGTCAGCAATGTCGCTCATCTGATCAGATAAGCCATCTTTGAGCAAATTCGTAAATTGCTGGAACTGTTTTTCGGTTTTCCAGTAATCTAGTGGCTGATTGCGACGGTTGACCTTATTCAGGTATCGACCTACAGCCGCATTAATCTGGCGGATTTTATAATCAAGTGACATTGAGTGCTCCAGTGATGGCTTGTTTGAGCGCCAGATCCTCGTCACTTTGCCCGGCTATCTTGGCTAACGTCTCTTTTAACTCAAGCATGGCTACTTGCTTGTCCAGGTCGATCTCTTTTTTATATTCGCTTATTATCTCTCTGACCTCTGAGATGTCTTTGGCTTTTAACACCTGTGAGTTGAGGTCATTAAGCACGCTAGGCTCAATAAGATCAGATTTAAACATGCGTGGGCTCTTGCCATCTTTAAGCCGCTTAATGGTCAGCATCTGGAATTTGCGTAGCTCATTCATCAGATCTATCGCCGTAGCTTTTTGGCTAGAATCGGTCGAATCGCTTTGTTGGGCAGGGTCTTGAGAGTTAGCGCTTCCGCTATCCGGCGCATCGGCCGTACCGTCATCATTGGCTGTTGAACCAGCTGGTGTAGTCGGCTCACCGGTCGGATTCTCTGCCATTTCCTTTTCGGATACCATTGCTGACTTCAAAAAACTGGGGTTACCGACAACAAACGGCTCATTTATGCCAAGTGGATCTAGCCCCTCATCAGATCGAGCTTCATCGATAGTCTTAAAACCAGTGAATATATCTACCTGACGAGCCTCTGCCTCCATAAGCATGTCTCTATCTTCCATACCACGAAAAGCGTAGTCTAAGTGTGGCATGCCCAAATCTTTGTGGATTATGTCCCTAAAGATCTCTCGTATGACATTGGTAGTCGGCAAAATACCGCGCCTGGTCTGTATATTGCCTTGCTCGGAAGCGTTAGCCTTAGTGGAGTGATGCAAGGTAAAGCCAATTTCCTGAGGCTGGACGTCAAACATAGCGCATGTGCAAAGCATTAGCCATTGCTGAAACTCACCAAAAGCCATCTCGTCACGCTTTTTGGTAGGCGTATAACCAACACCGGGGCCACCAGGCGTAAAACGTAATCTAGAGCCTGCTCGAGCGTCGCCAGCGATATAAGCATCCCATACCTCCTGGTACTCTTTTATCTGAGTCATTGACCAATCTGCGGGCATACTCATAAGGCCTTCAGGAACATTACCATCAGTCAGATAGTTGAGGTTGAACAGATTACCACGTAAGGCAGAGCTAATCACAATTATCAGGCTTTCGAGCGGTGCCAGACCATAAGGCGTAGAGCTGCGAGGATTCATCATATCGTAAATAAGCTCATCCGTAGTCATCTCGGCAGTGACAGCACCCCGAATAACCTGTTTGTAAGCAGGGTTTGGCGGTTCTGGCGTATTGCCAAACTCATCTACAACTAATTTGATAGTAGCTGCGTCTAGAGGGCTAAGATACATAAGATCACCACCGACGGTCTGTTTTCTTAATAGAGCAACAGCATCTAGTACTAGCAGATCTTCAACGATCATATCTAGCAAGCTACGAAAACGCACTCCAGGCCCACCGAGCTCATTAAAAAACTGACTAACCAGAGTGATATCACTAGAATACTTTTTAGTATTCTGAGCCATAGTGTTTTCACTGGACATATCGTCCATTGGTACAATTTCCCACTCGAGTGAAGTGATCTGACGCTTTCTGGCATTTATGCAAGCACGAGCGACTTCATAACTCGTACTGAACTCGCGTAATATCTGAAACGAGATATTGGAATTGGGCTTACGGCGCATCTGAGTGCCCTGATGGTTGTAATCGAACTGATAGCGCTGTGCGCCCATCGGTTTGCCCGTAGCCGTGGCGTAAGGGTATCCCTGCAACGTATCTTTACGCAATTCACCATTGGCGGCAGATTTTGCTACTTCCTCTTTTATGCCAGTGATAATTGGGGCTTGTACACGCGAAGCAACTTTATTTGCTAACGGTGTCCATAAGAGCTTTTCTGCTAAATTCATAGATTGATCCTTCTAAATATATTGTAGAGAGAAAAGAGTGGTTTTATTACTTCGACAGCTTTTACCCCCATAGACTGACCTCTCTAGATTCACCCGTTGCTGATGGCATGGGTAGGTTTTTAACTTGCTCTTTGTAAAAGCTCATGATGCCGCTGCCCTTATTGTGTTGATCGCAGGCATAGTTCATGAGCGCCAGACTGTCCGTATGGTCGTCGTGAGCATCTTTAATGTCTGGGTGATGCACGCTGAGATAATTCTGTTTATACTCCTTAACCAAAGCCAGCATTTCGTGGTCGCACTCCTTAGAGTGATTGGAGCCATCATGAAAATAACGAAATTTATCATTAGCTATGCGCTGGTACAAACCTTTATAGATAACGTCCTTGCTCATAAGGCTAAATTTGACTCGATCAATGGAATGTCTAGAGTTGCGCTCAAATAGGTCTGGCATAAAATCGCCTTGACCTGTTGAATCTATGGCTCCTCGCATAATCTTGAAGTTTTGCAATACGTTTAAGATTATGTGGAACTGATCCTCGTAGTTGATACCACGCATACCCATTGAATAAACGCACGTTAGTCTATCATCGATAAGCCTACCTATTTTGAGTATGGTTTGGTCAGCCTCCTTGGCAGTATCAAGGCCGAAGTAGTGATCGGATGCTTGATTGCCCGATTCGTATGGCTGATACAGCGCACAGGTCTCCCACTGTGGCCTGGTGACAAACATACCCACTTCTAGAAGCCAGCGCAGTTTGAACGGTCTATCAAAATCATCATGACCAACACCTAGCCGCTCACGCTCTGATGACACATATTGTTCATATATCAGATGTCTAGGATCTTTGGTCTGTTCAAAGACAACACGTCTGTCTTTTACGACTAGGTCGCAATCAAGCACCAGAGCATTTTTGCTATTAACCTTATTATAGAAATAACACACCTGTGTGCCCGCTGTGCCAATAAATATTCTGGGAGCGTTTGTTGCTGCACCCATCGGAAAGATGCTCTGGGTTAGGATAGTTTCTCGTGGTCCCACCATATCCTGACACTCTTCTATGATGATAAGATCAAGTGTTTCGCCTTCTGGTGAGCTGGTAGGCGAAACAGGGTAAACAAGGCACCTAGCGCCATTTTCTAATACCAACGTCTTGGCGTTTTCTTCTTCTTTGACTTTCCAGGTTTGCTCTTTTAAATCTTCCTGACTGATGCTGCCAATCACAAGATCTTTGCGGGTTTTTCTGAGGGCACCACGTAAGCGATCAAAGTCGATTTTGTATTGGCGTTGCAATGGAGCGAATATCCCAATACTGATTGGCCTATCAAAGATTACAGGAAACCAGATCATAATAAATTCAACAGTCAACACAATAGCGCTGGTCTTACCAGCTTGTCGGCTAATCTCAATCGTTATTTCTTCTGGACGTAGCTGTTTTACCGTCTCTTCGGTAGCCTCCGATGTAATCGCCATGTTAAGGAGAACAGCCGCAAGTATACGATCAGATATGGTCTCTTGGTATTTATAAAAAATAACATTGTGATTATTCGCCAGATGCGATTTTCTTAAGTGCCGCAATCTGTCCAGTAAGGGGCTCCCTGAGCTTTCCATCTTCTTTTATCCCATATGCCACTAATATTTTGTTAACGTGCGTGACTTCGACCTTTTCTTCACTCTCAATCTTGGTTGCAGGATTGACGCCGAGCATTCTCAATCTGCTTTCCCACATACGCCAGTCCTTAGCGCCCGCCTTTTCCATTTCACTGACGGCGCGGGTAATACCTTTGGCTAATGCCGCCTGGGCGGCAGGCGTTTTCTTCCATTTAGTAATGGTTTCTGGGTCAACACCCAATGCTTGAGCGACCATAAGCCATGTCTCCTGATTGCCGACTTCGATCAGTTTGATGAACTTGGCATACTCAGCTTCTTTATACGGTCTGTTCTTGATCAGTTTGGTCATAATCGTCGGGTTTTTCGGGCTTTTAAAAGGAGCTGGTGTTATTGATATTAGTCTCACGATAGTACTGTCTGGCTTCAAGCACCCGCTTAAGCTTGCTCTCCGCTAGTTTGATCGATATACGCCTAATTGAACGGGCGATTCCGGGCTGAGACATACGCAACACATCCGCAATAGCATTTTGTGTCCAACCTGTGATGACTAGATCAACAATGACTTGCTCGTTGAGGCTCAGTCTATCGTAGGCGTCTTCGGCGACTTCATCGCCAACAATTCTTTCGAGTGGTGTTTTACCGCTTGCCTGTGGCATTGTCCGACCTCATAATTCCAATGACTTGATCCTTCTCTTTGAAAGTGACTGATTTATCCCTTATCTGCCTCGCCAATATGCCTTTGGAGCAATTAACGCATTTGAGAATCTTGGTATCTTTATCCTCTTTAAGATATTGCTCAAAATCCTTATTGCCACACGAACATGAATATCTATACACCGGCATAGCTTAACCTCTGATTCTGGAGCTTTCTGTTAGCCCTCCTTTGTTCACGATTGAGTTTTGGCTCACGATCCTCTTGAGCGGCACTAGCAGCTTTCTCTATAACCTTTATCCATTGCTCAGTAATGGAAGCCCAACTATGTTGCTTAGCCCATGCGTAGGCGGCATTAACGTCAGGTCCGACACCGTTGATCAAACCTTCGATTAAATCAGCTGCTTTCTCGACATCGGCCAATGGACGTACACGCTCGTTGTCTGACTCCTTAGTTATCCACAGGCTTTTGCCACCACAGGGGATGAGTAGTCCACGATGTTCTGCAAGGATTTCCGCTACTGATGTATTATCTGGTGCAATGACGGGAGTACGTGTGGCCATTCCCTCAGTTATGGACAACCCCCAGCCTTCACCGAGCGTAGTCGAAAGTACGCAATTTGATACGTTGTAGATCATATTTATGATATCTACTGACAAGCCCTTATCTGGTGAGAAAGCGTTAGGGGCTGGGAACATAAAATCTGTGCCAAACTTAAGATCCCAGTTATCTGCCATAACTAGCAGATTACCACCGACATCGTTGTGAGCCATATGCATATAGAGCATCACGTTGTCGTGGCCTCTATCTTTTAATTCACGTAGGATGGCAAAATTACGAGCTATGTCTTTGCGAGATTGATTGCGATTAACATTGGTGATCAGGAATTTGCCATCAGCTTTGAAGTTAAAATATTGCTCTCTGAATGCTTTCTTCTGGGCGATGTTATCTATTGGGTAGAAGTCTGCAGTATTTGTACCGTGGTAAATGACTTTTATTTTATCCTTCAGCTCTGGTTTAAACTTAAGGCATTCTTGTTTGGCATAATTGGTATAAGTCACAGGGAAATCTATTTTGGCTACTACATCTTCTATCCAATCGTGCTTCGGCTCAGCATCAATAGGAAAGTAGTAGACCAATTTTGGCTTGGATGGATTGCCTGCTATCTGATCGAGCAGCTGTTTCATGAATTGCTGGACAATGAATGTATCCTGCAAAGCAAATATTACGTCATAGGGCTTGGAGGCTATTCGATCAAGTAGCACCTGACGACCAAACACATCGCCATATACCCCACCATTGCGGATACCGCTCAATGCTGGCCACACATTACCAGGAAAGCGATCTCTATCATACGGGCCACCATCATAGTTGATGCCCACCACATCGATTTCATATCTGCCAGTTGCTTCTAGGTTGCGCATAATCTCGCTCATGACCTTAGCGAAGCCAGTAGCACATGCATAATCACCCCAAGCAAGAATACGAGTCTTAGCCTGCATAGTTCGGTATCCAGTCTTTAGCAGTTAACTCAGGGTTATTGTACGGATGATCGTAGGCCTCTTTGCCACCATGACCCTCGGGCATACCACCCCATTTCATCGCGTAATATTGCCTAGACTTTTCACTAGACGGGTTGCTCATCAATGCAGTAGATACACCTCCAAAATGCACACAGCTGCTAGCAGTAGTACAGATAGCCCGATACCCAAGCATCTCAATGCGACGATGACTATCGTTGTCCTCAAACCAAGCTGGCTTAAAGTTTTCATCAAATCTACCTACCTTTTCCATAAAGTTTCTTTTGACCATGAAGCAAGAATAGTTAGGATGGTCTGCGACACTGGCAGGAGCCACATAGGGTTGTTGGTGCGCCAGAACATGATAAGGGTCAGAAAGTTCACCGATGATATTATTGCTGCTAACAAGTACCACATTATCTTTCTCCAATCTATCCATCTCTTTGACTAAGTTATCCACGCCGTCCTGATCAAACAAAATATCGTCGTTGATAATAAAAATATACTCACATCCACCGGCTACCGCTCTATCAAAGCCGTCATTCCAGGCTTGTGACAGTGGCTTATTAGCGCGCCATTGTTCCTCTAAATAGACTTCAAACTGATGCTCTGTTTTAATGCTAGCTATGGCCTCGACACAGCCTTTAAAATTGTTGAGAACAGGGATAGTGAAACCTATTTTTGGTAGCTGTGGTTTGGAATTCATTATTTTTCCTCCTTTTTAAAGCCTGCTTGTTCTTTTGTCTCTATTTGTTGGTTAAAGAGATAGTTACTCAATGCAGAACAGAGCACCTTAACACTCTGTTCTGGTGCCATTTGTCCAATGGCTTCTATCCTAGCTATCGTCTTAACAATCTCAGGAGAGTTCATATGGTGGCTCCGCTGGTTTCACAGCTCTTAAAGTTAAAAATATATGCCCATTCTCAAATCGTTGATCGACTCGTTTAAACTTCGAAGTGTGACCATAATCATCGTGCTGTCCTACATAATCACCACTAAAATGATTAACTGTTGCCGGTGTCCAAACAAAGCAATGGGTGGGATCTGACCAGACTGCTTCATTGTTCCAGTTAGGCAAGTAGCTAGGCGTCTGCATGTAGAATTCGCCGTCATGCTTAAGCACGCGATAGATCTCGTTAAAGAGTTCGATCATGCAGTTGCGTTTCATAAGTACTAACTTGGGAACATTACCAACCAGTGCAAGCTCTTTCACATAAAGGACTGACGGTATATGTTCCAAGAAATCATAGGCAGTCACAAGATCAAACATGTCTGACTCATATGGGATATCTTCTATAGCTAAATCAGCCGCCTTATTCTCTTTGAGCCATGGCCGCTCAGTGCCAACAATATCTACGCCATAGCCTTCATAGTCCTCGGTACCTTTGTAACCTTTGCGGATTCTGTCAGCACCACCAACGCCTAGATCGAGTTGTTTACGCATTTTTTATATCTATCTCTCCGTCATGCAGATCTATATACTTGCCGTCTTCCCAGACTTCACGGACTCTGCCATAACTATTGACTATCTTTACCCCTTTGACGATTTTGATGATCCCATCGTCCTGATAGAATTTAGATATCTTGTCTAGTTCGAACCATGTTTCATGGTTAATATATGCTGGCGTCGAACTATAGTATGCTTTAGGCGAGTCCATAGTAGGTCAACTCACTTTCCACTTTAATATCGCTTCTAATGAAGAAAACATCGTTGTGTGATTGCAGTGGCGTGTCCTGGGTGAAGCCTTGTTTAACGAGCCAATCAATTACTTCTTGGCCAGGGTGTTCGCCTTCGTAGACAGGCGTTTCACTAAGCTCAACCGAGATGTATTTGAAACCTCGGAGTAAAGACCCACAGCCGTGCAATACTTCCCATTCATTGCCCTGAGTGTCTAAGACTAGACAATCGTAGTCACTAGTGTTGAAATCTGGGTGGTTGTATCGAAAAAAATCGTCTAATCGAGTTAAGGTGACCGTTTCTGTGCCCACTACTACAGCGTTATCTGTCCAGTTCTTTTGCACTTCTGGGTGATTGATAATCGGTTCTAGGAGAGATGATCCTTGGCCATCACCTTTCGTAATGAGTAATTGTGCTCTACCGTGCCGGTCGCTTAATGCAGTGCCATAGCATGGAACATCTGGGTAGCTTTCTTCGAACTTTCTTCGGGCGCTAAGCAGAGGCTCAAAACATAGAATATTTTCAATACCTAATTCCTGGTAGCTAGGTATTTCTTCACCGTCACTAGCGCCACCATGTATAAGACCCTTAAGCTTATAGCCCTGTTGGGTGAAATGCGTGACTTTGGCTGGTTGTATCATAGCGCTTTCCATGTATAGTTACCTTGCATGTCGACTTTTAAAGGTAGCAGATCGTTAGTCTCTGTACGCCATTGGCTCTCAGCTAACCAATAAATGGTATCGTCTATGCCAGTTGCGTTTACTGTGTGTCCGTGTGATTCAAGCCAGTTCTTGCCAAAATCGGCATATTTCTGAGAATGATTGGCGGTAGCACCGCTATAGTGATCGAACTTAATACCGATCATCTTCATATGGTGGCCACGAGCCGCAACTTTTACGGACATAATCCGGTCATAAAAGTGATGAGGCGCTCGCCAATCAGCAAAAAGATCAGTATGATCGGCAAGATCTTGCAAAACTGTGCGGCGAAAGAATAGGCCAACTCCGTCAAAAACTGCGGCAGCCATTTCCCCTGTATGTAATTCACCGTGATGTAATGCAGCCGGACTATGACATTCACATTTTCCCCATTCTTGCCCAAGCATGTGCGACATTGAACCTTCACGGCCACCATCATGATTAACACCCCTTGCCCCGAACAATCCGGCTAGCCCAAGTTGTGGATCGTCGTTAAAAGCTTTCACGATTCGTTCATTCCAACCCGGCTCGTGAATTAGCACATCGTTATGAATGTAGACCAATACTTTGCCTTTAGATTCCTCAAGCCCTTGCTTGAAGGTCGGCAGTACACCTATGTTGAGTTCATTGCGCACATACTTCAGATGCAAATGCGACCCGAGTGTGGCCTCTTTGGCTTTAGCTCTATAGTTTTCATCGGAGCCGTTATCTATCAGAACCAACTCTGTGGGCTGTGTTGTGTAGTGTACGAGCTTACTGAGGCAATTCGCTGTGATATCCCAATTGTCTATGAAAGGGATGATTAGCGATATCTCAAAGTTTTTCGCTGGTGTCTGTGGTTTCAATTACACATCCCTCCGAGGTTAAGAATGAAGCAGCTGTTTTTGCTGCATTCTGTATTGCATTGATAACAACATTCAGCGGGTCAATCACTCCACCCGTATAAGCATTAATAACTTCGCCAGAGTTGAAGTTGATAGTGAGATTACTATCAGTTATCAGCTTATTAAGATCACCCCTATCTAGCTCTACGCCTGAATTGCTAGCAATCAATCTTAGCGGTACTTCGCAGGCCTTTTGCAAAATGTAGTGCTTGGCTGCTGAAGCTGCTCGATAAAGAGCTGCGCCACCACCAGCTACTACGCCATTGGCTAAAGCTGCTCTCGTAGCGTTGATAGCATCCTCGGCGCGCAATCGGATCTCCTCGCGCTCCGCATCAACTACTGAGCCGACTTTCACGACGCAGACGGCAGAATGCATCTTGGCAATTCGCTCTTTAAGAGCCTCGGCTGAGAAATCTTTGGCGTTCGATAACTGGCCTTGTAGCTCTTGTACTCGTGCTTCTTTGTCGCCATCACCGCCGATGATCAGGACGTCGCTTAAGGTAGCAACGACTTTATCTACATGTCCAAACTCGGTCTCAGTGAAATCCATAACCTTACGGCCGTCTTTGGGTGTTATGAAGGTTGCGCCGGCTACGGCACACACATCACGCAAGAAACCCTCAGCATGTTCGCCAAAGCCAACCACTTTTACAGGCATGACATTGAAGACTTGCTGATTGCGATTCAGTACAGCCACAGATAAAGCGCTACCTGTAATATCATTAGCTATAATCACGCACTTCTTATGACCTTTTTGATTGGCGGCCTGCATGATACGGAGCATTTCCTCGCCTAAAGTCAGGCTTTGGTCGGTCACGAAAATCATGGTGTCATCATAAATTGCTTGTTGCAGGGTGGGGTTAGTGATGAAGTACTGCGAGATAAGGCCACCTCTTAACTTTAGACCCTCAGATTTCTCTGACACCGTCTCGGATGACACATTATCCTCAATGGTCACTAGGCCATCTACACCAACCTGGTGAATAGCGTCAGCTATCACTGCGCCAAGTTTAGGATTTCCGCAGGATATGGTAGCAACGTTGGTAAGCGCCTCTATGCTATCTGCTTGTTGCTTTTGTGCTTGTAGGGCTAGTAAAACACTATCGAGATCAGTATCTATTTCTTCGCGAACAGCTACCGCATCCTTGCCACTTGCGAGCTGCTGCATTCCATATTCGACAATAGCAGCCGTTAATACTGCCGTGGTTGTAGTGCCATCACCCGCGAGATCGTTGGTCTTTTCGGCCGCGCTACGAACAATCTTAATACCATTACTGATAAAAGGATCAGAATCTTTTAGCTCCCGCAGTATTTTTACGCCATCGTTAATGATGCGCACTTCTGATGAGTATGGGTTAGTGTCTAAATTTACATTGCGGCCACGTGGACCGATTGTACCGCCAACCAGCTTAGCGGCTAGATCGATACCTCTTTTGACTTTTAGTCGTGAATCACTACCAGTCTCGATTATTCTCATTTTACAACCTCGGCAAGGATCGCCTCTTCCTTAATAATCCAATAAGCCTGACCCTCGATAGTGACGGGTGCGTCTGCATAACAAACAACAATGTCACCAACTGAATAGCCGGTAACATTGCTCCCCATGCTTACGATTTTGTACCTCATCTCTGAGACTGCACCCGCTGGAACCTGGAGACCTCCGAAGTCCTCGTTGTACTGGTCTAAAAAGATATAATCACCCCTAGCTTGTAGTGTCATATATGCCCCCTATATACACATGTTATGTGTATATAGTACAGAGGCCATGAGATTTTGTCAACAAGGTTAATTAAAACGTTGATGCTTATTCTTAGTGGGCTTTGGTATCCATTATCATCTTTATGAAAAACTCCAAAACTCCTACAACAATTACGCCAGCAGCAACGTAACCAGCCAAAGCCTTTTTGTGTATCTTAAGATCGGCTTTCAATTTGAAAAGATCTTTTTTAATAAATTCCTGAGCCGTAGCTAATTTCATAGTCTGCTCGCTGAGTGGTTGTATGAGCTTTGTAAAATTGCTCATATGCCTATCGATGGTGCGATCCAAATCTTGGGATATTTCCTTATTATTTTTTAAAAGAGCGATCTCCATTTCCTTTTGCAACAACAAGATCTCTGGGTTAGAAATCTCTTCGCTATTTGATTTAGACATTAATCCACCTTTAAAAGCTTAGCAGTACTGTTTCTACTCTAAGTTTAGATGGCATGTGGATAAATTATTACTTAACTCTAGGCTAGTAGTTTGGATCATGATTTAGGCTCCTGCTTAAGGGTAGCTTCAAGCTCCCTAATACGTTCGCCAACTGCGAGATATAGGTCTGCTACATCGTTCTTTGTCATCTTACCAAAGGGTTTGAATTCTCCGTTAGGCTCATTCTGTTGATTATAGATGCCTATTAGATTATCGAGTTCACTTATCCGTGCCTTACGGTCTACTTCTTCGAGGAGGTAAAGAAGTTTATCACGTTGTCCGTGTTTAAAGCAGCGTGAAAAAGTAGCACATTTTAGATCATCATGATAAATACTTGTCTCAACCAAGTTATCAAGAATTTTATCTATTCTCTCCTGCATATCTTTTGGTAGGTTGCTCATGATTTACACTCCTGTTTAAAGGCAGGATCAAGGTCTTGTTTGCTAATCATGAATGTGTAGCCTGGGTTATCGACCTTGTCATATTCAGGGAATAGGTCACGCTTTAGCTGTTTTCGTGCCTTAGTGAGTTCAGCCCGTATGGCTTTCTTGGCTTCAATGAAGGCGAAGTCATAGTAAACATTGCCGTGCTTGTCTTCGACGTTCTTGGGAGATGTATACTTCTTTAGGATGTCATCTAACCAATCAGGTTCTATCCTCTCTCCGTCATTGGTAGGGGTAGTCATGATTGCTCCTTCGGGCAAATATGCATTATAGAATTACAGCGAAGACAACAACCAGGACAGTGGCCTACCCAATAGGCGCTAGTATTATCTAACTTTTTGATAATGGATTTCTTCGCTTGCTGCTCGTAGAATTTCATACGCGCATCCGTAGTTTTAAAGTCCTGCCTATCTGTATGAAGTAAATGGTACTCTTCCCCACACTCAGCAGTTAGCTTTGTTAATATATCGTCCATCCAGTCGTATTTCATTTCTTTCCCTCCTCTATTGTCCCGAGTAGTTCGGGGTTTTCGTATCTCTTAAACTCCCCAAATGCGAGCTCAGCTTCCCTCTCATAGACCCTATGAGCCTCTTGCTCGCTATCAAATATCCCTAAATATTTTCTATTACAATAGGCCTGCCATTTATTAATCTGTTTATGGTAGGTAACCCCCTTGTATCGGCTAGTACCTTGTTTGTGCTTACCGCGATTCATACTATTCTGAGCGGCTGTTACTACACGTAGGTTCGCGCGCTGGTTGTTTGAGGGGTTACCATCAATATGATCGACCATACATTTGTTAGTTGTGTCTAAACCTAGTATTTGTCTGGCCATATGGATATGTCGAGATTCCATTTTGCCATTAATCTTGCCCAGGTAGTTATTGCGTACTGCATATCCATGGCCATCTAAGCGCCAAGTAAATAGAGATAGATCAGGATAATCACTATCATCTACCCATATTTCCTGACCTTTAGATGTGAATATAGTAGTCATTCTACAGCTCTTTTACCCTTTCCCTAAGATCCTTTATGGCAGCCCTATACCCGTTGCCCCAATCATTGATATGTTCTGTTTCCGCCCATATAACGCTGTCTGGGTCTCCATCAATCAGCTCAAGGAATAAAGATTTGATTTGTTGCTTAACAGCAACACTAGCAAAGTTTACATCTCCAAAGTTTTTACCACATTCGGAACACCGTAGGTTCCTATGTATCAATAATATTTCATCTAGTTTAGTCATGGCCTACCCCCACAAGTCCAATCTCTAGGGTTATCTGACCCGACATTCACGGCCGCATCATCACATGACCGGCTGTATGTATCCTTAGCGTTCTGCAAGGGTGTAATTGGATGTGTTGCAACCCAGCCTATCCAGAATATTGACAGGCAAGCTACAAATATCAATACGGCTAGTAAGATCCAATTACCAGGTTCCCAACGTGACCAACTACTCATAATTCTTCGATCCTCTCTCCACAAGCATTTTTATGCACCAATCTTGTAAGAGGCTCCCACAATGACCAAATGCGCCAAGTATTAGTATGTTCGGCTACCAACCAGACAGCACGCCACGAAGACCACTCATAGTCATCATAATAAGCTCTACTGCGAAGTATGACTCTTCTCATCTCACCCATAACATGTGCCTCCTAATCATGCGCACAATCCACCAACCCATAGCTATAAACCCAATAAGCAACACCAACATAAAGCCTGTACCAATCCAGGAATTGTCTTGTACGACTGCTACTTGGCCATTCTGGCTTTGAGCCTGAACAATCTGTTGATTAGTGTTGTATTGTGGCCTATCAAACAGATACATCCACATCCAGAAATTACCACCGCCATAGCCCCAACCAAAGGGGTGGAACATAGAGTTGTACCACATGTGATCATGATAATAGTTGTTGACCACCGTTGTGCGTTGGCTAGAGCTAGTCACCTGGTTGATATTTGAGCGGGTGACTGGTATGGTTCTTGTGGATGTATATCTGCTAGACGTGGATGGGGTAGATGTACGAGTGGAGGTGTAACTACTAGAGGTAGACGGGGTACTCGTTCTTGTCGAACTATAGCTTTTAGAGGTTGACGGGCTACTTGTGCGTGTAGAGCTATAGCCGCTAGATGACGGAGAGCTTGTTCTTGTGGAACTATACGAACTACCTGATGATGAGCTACGCGTAGAACTATAACTTGCTGCAAAGTCCTCTGACATGGCTACGCACCATATTCTTCGGCTACTGCTATGTAGAGACCTTTGAGGAACGCGATTATATCATCCTCGTCAGCCTTGAGTGTACCCTTAAGATATTTAGCAGCATTTAAAAACTCTAACTCTGTGCTGTTTTTCTCGAACTCACCATCTAGTGGCACTTCGTTTCGTATACGATTAACAAATTTAGCGCTTAACATTTCCCTACTCCTTTTATTGGTTACTGCGTTCAAAGACCTTTAACATTGCCACGAATATACGTCGAAACTTCGATTAGTAGTTTTTCAACGCGGTTCAGAACAGATTGAGCATTTTTACTAGCAAGCGCCGGCAACTCTGTGGCCTCAACAGTAGCAGCGAGTGTGAGTAGTTTTTCTTTATCGGGTGCTAACAAGGACTGGCGTTTTTCTTCATCTTGACGTTGCCTTTCGGCCTCAACCTTTGCAAGTTCTGCACGTTGCTCGGCCTCTAAAGCTTCCCGTTTCTTGCGTTCGTCATCTAATTTAGCTTGGGCTATTTTCTGCTCAGCCTCTCGCACAGCACGCTCTTTAGCGGCCTCAGCCTCACGTTGTAAATGCTCCTCGGCTTCGCGCATTTCACGATCTTCGGCTTCTTTTTTAAGTTTGATGTTCTCAAGCCGAATACGATGCTGTTCTTTGGCTTCGGCTTTTTCTTTTGCAAGACGTTCTTTCTCAAGTAATCTTTGCTCAGCAATTTTAGCTTCACATTGTGATTTAAGTGTTAAGCGCAATATATTGAACTGCTCATCGGTCATGGCATCCATGTTGTAGAGCGAAAGATCATTAGTGTATTGCATG
>Ga0210403_10000968_pt1 | contig 28161 bp, 20 predicted proteins | sample IncBWC19MmetaG_FD_150863 | JGI IMG/M metagenome (GOLD analysis project Ga0210403, IMG submission 150863) | Forest soil microbial communities from Barre Woods Harvard Forest LTER site, Petersham, Massachusetts, United States - Inc-BW-C-19-M | ecosystem: Environmental > Terrestrial > Soil >...
TGCGCAACATCTTCGGCGCCAATGCGCTCGGCGTATATCTTCCAAAGCGGAGGATGTTCCTTAATCGCCTTATAAAGCAATGGCTGCGTAATGGTAGGATCGTCGACTTCGCTGTGACCGTGACGCCGGTACCCGATCAGGTCTACGACGACATCACTTCCGAAAGTGTAGCGATATTCAAGTGCCATGCGACCGACGCGCACCACGGCGTCAACATCTTCGGCGTTCACGTGAAAGATTGGTATGTTCTGGCGGCGGGCGAGTTGAGCGGCAAAATGGGCAGAATGCAGCTCGCCGGGAGTGGTCGTAAATCCAATCAGATTGTTGACGATCACATGCACCGTTCCGCCAACGCTGAACCCCGTCAAGTCTGCGTAGTTGAGAGTCTCAGCAAAAATGCCCTGCCCGGCGAACGCGCCATCGCCGTGCACCAAAAGCGGCAGAAATTTCTGAGTTCCGCCGAGCCCGGCACGATCCTGTTTAGCGCGAGTGCGCCCAACCGTAACGGGATCTACGCCCTCGAGATGGCTAGGGTTAGAAACCAAATGGATATGGATTTTCCTTCCGCTGCGAGTAATGTATTCGCCGGTTGCGCCCATGTGGTATTTAACGTCGCCGCCGCCTAGCGTGCTCCGCGGATCGACATCTTCAAATCCAGCGAAGACCTCAGCCGGGTCGCGCCGGGCGACATGAGTGATGACATTCAAGCGTCCGCGATGGCTCATTCCCATCACTAGCTCGATTGCTCCACGCTCCCCCGCAACTTCAAGAATTTCGTCGACCAGCGGAATTAGCGCGGTTACACCCTCGAGCGAAAACCGCTTGCTGCCCAGATAACGCTGCTGCAGAACTTGCTCGAAGAGATCGGCGCGAATGAGTTGATCCAACGCATGAGTTTGATCGATGCCAGCTTGAGCTCCTTCCATCCGCTCTTGTATCCAGCTTCGCCGTTCTGGATCTGGAATGTGCACGAACTCGGCGCCCACGCTTCCGCAATAAACGCGGCGGGCCTCTCCAGCGAATTCACTGTCGATCCGCAATTCAGGATGAGTTTCGGATCGCAAAAACTTAAGCGGATCGAGATCCGCTTCGAGGTATCCCCAGCGACGGAACAAATCGAAGACACGTTCACGGTCATCGGCGGAAATATCAATGAGGGCAGTGCTGCCGGAACCAGAGGTTTTTCTTGAAGTACTCGCCATAAAATATGCTTATAGGATAAAGGATGCGCTGCAAAAGCGCAGGATTCGAAGGTAACTTTCTATTGTTTAGAACGCCTACCCAGCTACGTCCTCGAATTCAAAGGAGTGAGACACGGTGGGTTCTTCGAGCAGGCGATCGTAAACATCGTCTTTATAGTCGCGGATGGCAACGCCCGTTTCATCTATGGTGATGTAGGTAGCGACTGGTTGCGTCCAGCTACCGCTATTGAAATATTCGATCCCATCTCGCTCCGCGTGTAGAGCCTCATGGGTGTGGCCACAAAATACGCGCTGAGAGTTTCTCGCTTGAGCGTGCGCCAAAGCTCCGTCGCGGACTTTGCTGGAAAGACGAAGCCATTTCGTATCGAAGCGGTCGATAAAACGTACCAAACGCTGTTCTCCGAACGAGAATTTCTGCAGAGCGAGATGAAAGGCGGTAAAGACGCCGCTAAGGAAGCGGTTACTAACCACGAACAAATCGAATTGGTGTCCGTGAATCGCAAGATGGGTGATGCCGCAATATTCCCATCTATATTCCTGATAAACCTCGATGCCGACCAGGTGAGACATCAGCTCCGCCAGGCCGTGGTCATGATTTCCCTCGACCCACACGACCTCGACTCCACGTTTTGGATTGGATAATTTCCGAATGTAGCTGAGAAATTGCCAGTGCTCTTTTTTCAGGCGCCGGAAGTTTAAGTCGGAAAAAATGTCGCCCAACAGGATAAGGCGGTCGAAAGAAGTAGTTTTTAGCATATGCAACACGGCTTCGGCACGGCTCATTTTCGAACCGAGATGAACGTCTGAAATTATGACCGTGTTGTAATGCGGGATTTTCTTTCTGGACGCCTCTGCAAGAATTGATGTTTGTTCTTTTCCGAACTGGTCAGAGGACGTCATAGTTTCTCGTCAAAGTTCACAATGCAGCCCATACAGCGCCGGCATCGTTCCAATCCATCGATTGTGCAAATGCCGCAGCCGCCATTGAGTACGGGAGACTCCGTTCGAATACCTCGTTGAGGATCTCCGGCACTTCAAATAGCGCCCGGTTGGAGTATTTGCGGGCGTTGGTCTGAAATTCGTTGAACGTGGAATCGTCCAGCAACTGATGCACTCCAGCAGCAATTTCCTCGAAGCTGTTCAATGCGATTCCCAACCGCTTCTCGGTGATCCATTGCGCGTTGTATCGTTCTTGCGGAAGTGTCCTTGCGTTGCACTCAACGATAATTGGCAAATCGAACTGCAAGGCTTCGCTTATGCAACCTGGCCCGGGTTTCCCGATGAAAAAATCCGCCAGCGACATGAAGTAATCAACGTTGGTGGTAAACCCTTCGACAACCATAGGCCTTTTCGTGCGCATGCTTTTCAATTCAGTCGCGAGCTTCTCGTTGTGACCGCACAACATAATAAGTTGAACGTCGTTCTCGCTCTGATCCAACAACTCCGCAATTTCCGTCATAGCCGGTGAACCATGGCCGCCGAAAAGCACAATCCCTGTCCGCAGATCCGGATCGAGACCTAGTTTCTTCCTCTCCACGAGGCGATCTATTTGAGGTTTCTGGTAGAACTTGGCTTTCATGACCATGCCCGACGTTTCGAAAATGTGGTCCGGAGAGTGGCCCATCGATAAGGCTTGCTGCTTAGCACGCTCCGTGCCGCAAATAACATATTGCGACTGGCGCTCAATCCAGAAGTGCGGTGGGTAGTCGGCGAAATCCGTCAGCATGGTGACAAAAGGAATTTGCGGCGTTGAATCGCGTAGACTCTCTGCCAACGCACGATTGAAATGAGGAATCACCGACAGCACGAGGTCGGCGGGATGTTCGTTCCAGTACTTCTGCAACGCCTTCACCGTGCGCGAATGGTAGAGTCTAATGACTCCTTGCAAGAGGACTAGCAATTGCGGAGTGAGGCGGGTCCATCCTCTTCGCAAGATCAGGTTATAAACATCCTGCAACCGCACGCCAGTAGTGCTGCGAACGACGTCGAGAGAATCGAGCAATTCCTGAATATTGAGAAGGCTGACGTCCCATGGATTCCGTTTAGACTCGAGGGTGGTCTTCAGGGCATCGGCGGCATTACGATGTCCTCCACCTGCTTCGAAGAAGACAATCGTGAGTTTGCGCATGCGTCACCTCAAATGTTAATCAGGGTCCATGAACTGTATTCGCGCCAAAGCGCCTTCAATCTTGAATTGGGAGAGGGTCTGAATCGCGAAACCACAGAAGAGGTTCGTGGCACCGTCGGTGATAGTTAGGACCGATGGCATATACCCATGACCATATGCACCATTCTTGAAGCAGTGATGAAAAGTGCGTTAATTTTCGATGAATAGCATTAAGATGAACCAAATCAGTCACCTACATGGAGTGGGGTATAGTCTATGTCGAGTTTTATGCGCATATTTTGCTCTTCAATGATGTGGACGGCGATATTCTCTATGGAGGCTTTCTCTCAACAGGCCGGCTCCCAATCGCAAAGTTCGTCGAATGCGAATTTTGCTGCGGCAGGGAAATTTGCGCAGCTTAGCGAACAATTCATGAAGGATTCACTCGCATTGTCTCCGACGAATGCTTCCCAAGCGGGATATCACAAGCATCTTGATTCAAAGACCGGGAAGACGATTGAGCTCGATGCCCTGCTCGACGACATGAGCTTGAAAGCCATGAGCGAACAACGGGATTTTTATCAGCAGTGGCGCGACCGTTTTCATCGGGAAACTCCCGCATCGGCTTTGAATCCGGAGGACGCAGCAGACTGGCAGCTGATCGACGACCAGATCGGCCTCAACCTACTTGAATTCGACAAGATTCAAAATTACCGGCACAATCCAACTGTTGCCGTGGAATTTGTCGGCAATGCCCTTTTTCTTCCGTTGACCCAGGATTACGCGCCGCTAGATATCCGCCTCGGGCACGTGCTATCTAGGATTCAACAGATTCCTCATTTGCTCGACCAGGTTAAGCAATATCTCAGCGACGTCGATCCTGTGTTTACGAAAACCGCGATCGAAGAAAACGACGGGAACGTCGATCTGATCGAAAACACGGTCGGTCAACAAATTCCTCCGAATTCAAAACTGAAAGCAGAATTCGACAAGGTCGCACCGCCGGCGATCGCTGCTTTGAACCAGTTTTCGCATTGGTTAAAGGCCAACTTCTCCCAGCAGCCGGCATCCCGAAGTTGGCGCCTGGGCAAAGAGCTTTACAGTCAGAAATTTCGGCTTGTAATGGAAACCTCAGTCACACCGGAACAGGTTTTAGCGGACGCTGAGCAAGGCCTGCAATCCGTGCGAGCCGAGATGTTGCAGTTGGCTCTTCCGATGCACAAGCAGATGTATCCGGATCACAGCGACCATTCGGATCTCTCACCGCATGACCGTCAAAATTTAATTATCAGCGAAGTCCTGCAAAAAATCTCCGACGATCATACGCAGCGAGATCAATTGCAGTCGGCTATAGAGGCCGACTTGGAAGGCATCAAGCAATTCATCCGCGACAAGAAGATCGTTTCTCTCGGCTCCCGGGAGAATCTAAAAGTCATTCCGACTCCAATGTTCATGCGCGGCATTTATTCCGTGGCTGGCTTCCACAGCGCGCCTCCACTCGAACCTGGCGCGGAAGCCGAGTATTGGGTGACGCCGATTGATCCCAAAATGCCGGACGACAAGGCTGAATCGAAATTACGCGAGTACAACAATTACACACTCAGGTGGCTCACCATTCACGAGGCGCTGCCCGGACACTACATCCAGTTTGAACACTTGAACAATATTCAACCGGAGAGGCGCAGGCTTCTGCGTTCGCTATACGCCAACGGGGCTTACGTCGAAGGCTGGGCAGAATATATCGCCCAGGTCATGATGGACGAAGGCTATATGGGCAACGATCCGCGCTTTCGCATGGTCATGCGCAAGATTCGTCTTCGTTTACTGGCCAACACAATTCTAGATGTCAAAATGCAAACCATGGGGATGACCGACGAACAGGCAACGGATCTCATGACCAAAGAGGCATTCCAGACCCAGGCAGAGGCGGAAGGCAAACTCACCAGGGCCAAGCTCAGTTCAACCCAGTTGCCCACTTACTACGTAGGTATTCGTGAGTGGCTAGCGTTTCGCAAGAAATATCAAGACGCCGCTGGAAAGAATTTCGACATGCTGAAGTTTCACGATCGCGTGCTCGATGAAGGCCCCTTGCCGGTGCCGATTGTTGAGCAATTAGTCATGCCCACGGCGGGGGCGAATTAGAGGCACCCAGCGCTGCCGCGCTGGGCTAAGCTGGTTCGTCCCTTCGGGACTTGAGTGGACTTTCTGTTTACGGAACCCGCGTCGCTACCGCATTTTGCACGGCCGATAACTCTTTCAGCACACCGCGTAGTTTCGTCGATTCCAGCGCATTAGCTCCGTCTGATTTGGCTTCTTTCGGATTGTCGTGGACTTCCATAAATATTCCGTCCACACCTGCGGCCACGGCTGCGCGGGCCAGAACTGGAATGAATTCTGGCTGTCCTCCGCTTGCGACTGGCTTGTCACCATTACTCTCCACTGCCGACGGCAACTGGACTGAATGAGTCGCATCGAAAACCACCGGCGCGAATTTTCGCATGATCGCCAACGACCGCATATCGACGACGAGATTGTTGTAGCCGAAGCTTGACCCCCGCTCGGTGAGAAAAACTTTTTCGTTTCCGGCAGTCTTACATTTCTCGACCGCTTGTTTCATATCCCACGGGGAGACGAATTGCCCCTTCTTGATGCTCACAACACGCTCACTCATCGCAGCAGCTACTACCAAATCTGTTTGCCGGCAAAGGAAGGCTGGGATTTGTATAACATCGACGACCTCGGAAACTCTTGCTACATCAGCCACTTGATGAACGTCAGTGAGCACAGGGACTCCAAGTTGATCTTTTATTTTCTTTAAAATCCGAAGCCCTTCCACCAAACCCGGCCCGCGGAAACTACGAATGGAAGTCCGGTTCGCTTTGTCATAAGACGCTTTAAAGATGAATGGAATACCGAGAGCTCGCGTTACGCCCTTAATAATTTCGGCCATACGAATTGCGTGGTCTTCACTTTCGATAACGCAAGGGCCGGCGATCAGGAAGAAATTTCCCGACCCAATCGTGACGTCGCCGGCTTTGAAAGAATTCGTCATTTGCTAACCACAGAGGACACAGAGAAACACGGAGGGAAATCATCCAGATACTGCAATTGCGGCGGTTAAAAAACTGACTTCCTCTGTGTTCTCCGTACCTCTGTGGTTAAAGCCTTTATCTGTTCGCTACTTTCACCGGCCGATGGAACAACTCCACATCCAGCGCATCTTTATCCGCGCGCCGCTTCAGTCCATGCTCGTACGCTGCTCCAACAAAGGCTTTGAACAGAGGATGCGGCTCCAGCGGCTTCGACTTAAACTCAGGATGAAACTGACATCCGATGAAGTGCGGATGCTCGGGCAGTTCAATCATCTCAACATAAGTTCCGTCGGGAGTCGAACCCGAAATCCGTAATCCTCCCGCCGTGAGAGTTTCTTCGTATTCCCGATTGAACTCGTAACGATGCCGATGGCGTTCGCTGATTTCATCCTGCCCGTAAATTCGGTGCGCCAAAGTTCCCGGCTCGATCTTACAGGGCCACGCTCCCAGCCGCATCGTTCCGCCTAGTTCTTCAACGCCGCGCAACTCTCGCAACTTGTAAATGACGCGGTGGGGAGTAGCGGGATCAAACTCGCTGGAGTTTGCCTCGGCCAATCCGCAAACATTGCGGGCGAACTCAATGCAAGCTGTCTGCATGCCCAGACAAATTCCGAAATATGGAACCTTCTTTTCGCGGGCATAACGGATCGCTTGCAGCATGCCCTCGATCCCCCGCTTCCCGAACCCGCCCGGTACAAGCAGACCGTCATAATCCTGAAGCTGTTCTTCGCACGCCCGATCTCCCGCTTCCAAGCCTTCCGCCTCAATCCAATTCACCTGCAATTTCAAATTGTGAGCCAGCGCACCGTGAACCAGCGCCTCTTTTAGAGACTTGTAAGAGTCTTCATATTCCACATACTTGCCGATGATCCCGATTGTGACCTCGGCCTTCGGGTTATAGACCCGGTGCACGATCTCTTCCCAATTCTTCAGGTCGCGATCTTTAGGCTCCAGGTGGAGATAGCGCAGCACGAGCGTGTCCACGCCTTCGTGCGAGAAAACCAGCGGGACTTCGTAAATGGAAGCCACGTCTTTCGCAGTGATAACAGCCTCTTCTTCAACGTTGCAGAAGAGCGCAATTTTCGACTTGATGTCTTTCGAGAGAAAGCGATCGGTACGGCATAGCAGAATGTCTGGCTGGATTCCGATGCTCAATAGCTCTTTGACCGAATGCTGCGTCGGCTTGGTCTTTAGCTCTTGCGCCGCCGCAATGAACGGAACCAACGTGACGTGCATGAACAAAGTATTCTTGCGTCCCAGTTCCTGACGCATCTGGCGAATTGCTTCAATGAACGGCAGCGATTCGATATCGCCAACCGTGCCACCGATCTCAACAATAGCGACGTCCACGTCCTGCGCGACCTTTTTCATGGCAGCTTTAATTTCGTTGGTGACATGCGGAATCACCTGCACAGTCTTGCCGAGGTAGTCGCCGCGGCGCTCTTTGGCGATAATTTGCTCGTAGATTCGCCCCGTAGTCCAGTTGTTGTCGCGGGAAAGTTTGGCGTGGGTGAAGCGCTCGTAGTGCCCGAGGTCGAGGTCGGTTTCCGCGCCATCATCGGTGACGAAGACCTCGCCATGCTGAAAGGGCGACATCGTGCCTGGATCGACGTTCAGGTAAGGATCGAACTTCATCAGGTTGACCTTGAGGCCGCGGCTTTCCAGAAGGCACCCGATCGATGCTGCCGCCAATCCCTTACCCAGGGAAGAAACAACTCCACCCGTCACAAAGATGTACTTTGCCGACATCGCTTCCTCGCTTTAAATTGTATTTGGAATTTTGTGCAGATGGGGTGCACGATCAATTATGACAGAAAAGTGTGGCGAAGCAAACGTGAAAATCCGATGCGATCATCAGAATAGAATTACAGTCTGCATCTAATCGTTAAAGTCCGTTTTGCGGATTTATGAATTGGCTGGATACGTCTCCGTTATTTGGGTCGCGCGGCGCTTCAGCGCTGCGGAATCAATACCAACCTTGTTTATCGCAGGGCCAAAGGCCCGGCGCCACCCATAGAAGAAATCTACTTCGTCGTATAACTCTAGCCGGAATCTCTCTTGCGCTGTGTTTCTTATGCCTCTGCATCCATTCGCCGGCTCAGCAGCTCGCCAAGCGTCTCATCCTTAAGGATGGTTCCTACCAGCTAGCTACCAAATGGGAAGTGAAAGGCGAACGCGTCCATTACTTCAGCGCCGAACGGAATGACTGGGAGGACGTTCCCAACTCGCTGGTTGACTGGGATGCCACCGCAAAGTTCGAGAAAGACCGTGCCGCCGGAGCGCCGGTGCCAGAAGCTGTGGAGTTGGACAAAGAGATAGCCGCCGAGAGGCAGGCCGAGGCGGCCAAATCACCGGAGGTGGTGCCGGGACTGCGTCTGCCCGACGACGGAGACGTGTTTGTGCTGGACATTTTCCATACCGAGCCTGAGCTGGTTGAATTGCAGCAGAACAATGCAGAGCTCAACGAAGATACGAAACACAATGTCTTACGAGCAGCTATAACCCCCCTTGCCGGCAGCAAGCAGGATCTTGCGCTTCCAGGTCTCCATTCGAAGATCCAGGCTCACGTTGCGCTGCCTTCGATCTATGTAAAGTTTGAGGAGGAAGCGAACGATCAGGAGGCCCATCAGAGCGGTGAATCCCCAGGCCTTGCGAAAAAGCCGGATGAAGAAGCACCCGACCGCTTTCATATAGTTCGCCTGGTTCCGAAACAAGACCATCGCATCATTGGAACCGTTAAAGTGGCTATCAGCGGAAAAGTCAGCCAGCAACAGGATTTTATTCCCGTCAAAATTCAACAGTTAACCGGGGGCTGGGCAAAGATAACTCCGTCAAGTGACTTGACCTCAGGCGAATACGCCCTGGTTGAGATGCTGGGCAAGGATGGCATGAACGCGGGGGTGTGGGATTTTGGAATCAACCCTGCCGCGCCGGCGAACGCAACTGCGTTGAAACCGGAAGTCAAACCAAACTTGAATCAAGAGATAAAACTCCAGCAGCGAAAGCCGAATTGATCGGGTAGTGACAGCCGCCCCGGCTGTCCGCGCGAAAGTCAGCAGCGTATAATCCAAAATTATCCGAACTTAAAGATAGGCGGTCTGACTGATGGTTTCTATCGCCGGTACACCCAATAAAGGACCTGTGAATGACGCGACCGTGGTGCCCCAACCGCGTTCCGAATGGATTGCCAGTCGTAAGGCAACACCCAATGACGGCAATTTTTCGCAAATGCATTTTGCCCGCAAGGGCGTAATCACCGAGGAGATGAATTACATAGCGCATCGCGAGAAACTTTCGCCTGAACTCGTTCGCGATGAAGTGGCGCGGGGGCGAATGATCATTCCCGCGAATATCAATCATCCTGAACTTGAGCCGATGGCGATCGGGATTGCTTCGCTGTGCAAGATTAATTCCAACATCGGTAATTCCGCCGTTACTTCGAACATTGAGGAAGAACTCAAGAAGCTGCATACGTCCGTCCATTACGGCGCAGACACGGTAATGGATCTTTCTACCGGCGGGAACATTCACGAAATTCGTGAGGCGATCATCCGGCATTCGCCGGTGCCGATTGGGACGGTACCGATTTATGAAGCAATTTCACGGGTGAAGCGCGTAGAAGACTTGAACGCCAAAGTTATGCTCGATGTAATCGAGGAGCAAGCCGAGCAGGGCGTGGATTACATGACAATCCATGCCGGCGTTCTCATTCAATATTTGCCGATGGTTTCAAAACGCATCACCGGCATCGTAAGCCGCGGTGGAGCAATTCTCGCTCAATGGATGGCTCATCACCATAAGCAGAACTTTCTCTACGAATGCTTCGACGACATCTGCAAGATTTTCGCCAAACACGACGTATGTTTCTCATTGGGAGATGGCCTGCGTCCGGGTTGCATCGCCGATGCCAGCGATGAAGCGCAATTCGCGGAACTGAAAACTCTCGGCGAGTTAACCAAGAAAGCCTGGGAGTATGACGTCCAAGTAATGATTGAAGGTCCCGGGCATGTGCCTCTCGACAAAATCAAAGAGCAGGTCGACAAAGAAAAGGAGCTTTGCTACGAGGCTCCGTTTTATACTTTGGGGCCGCTAGTTACCGACATCGCGCCCGGATACGATCACATCACGTCCGCAATCGGAGCGGCCATGATCGGCTGGCACGGTGCCGCAATGCTCTGCTACGTCACTCCGAAAGAACATCTCGGCCTCCCTAACGAAAAAGATGTAAAGGACGGAATCATCGCCTACAAGATCGCTGCGCATGCCGCCGATATTGCCCGCCGCAGGCCGGGAGCTCAAGACCGCGACGACGCGCTCAGCTACGCCCGCTACACCTTCGACTGGGAAAAGCAATTCGCCCTGTCGCTCGATCCCGAAACCGCCCGGTCAATGCATGACGAAACCCTGCCCGACGACTTCTACAAAGAAGCAAAATTCTGCTCCATGTGCGGCCCAAAATTCTGCTCGATGAACTATTCCAGCAAAGTGGACGAATACAACAAGCAAGTCCATGGCTTGGAAAAGAAAGACTATTCGGAGTTGGTGGAGAAGTTGGTTTCGTTAAAGTAGCGCCTGCGAAGCTTGGTTTGAAATCAACGTAGTGTCTTCGATCCCGGCTGACTCTTGGCCTTCTTGCCCACTTTTCTATCCTTGCGGCCTCAATGCAGCGCCCTTTACAATAGCGCTCTTTCTCGAGGCGACCCGTGACAAATTCCATTCTGGTGTTCATTGCGGCTTGTTTGAGTACAGCAGCATTCGCTCAGTCTGCGGTAGACACGTCTGCCGACCTAGGATCTGTTCATGATGGCGTATATGCCAATCAGTTTCTAGGGATTAGTTGGGATTTGCCGAACGGATGGATTGTTGACGATCGGGCCGCAGTTGGGGAAAATCAGCAAACCCTTTTGCGGCTATTGCCAGGCGGGAGAGAGTCGATAGAACTTGCTGAAGTAAGGTATAGCAACGACGAAGATTCCGAGAAGATCGCTTCCGATTTGAAGGCCAAGGGATGGGAGACCGTTGGGAAAACAGGCTATGTCACTTTAGGAGGAGGCATTGTCGGCTCACGATCCGATTTTAGGCTGGGGGGAACTCCGGAGAAGTATTTGGCAATTTTCGTCGGTGAACGCCGTGGTGAGCATTTGGTTTTTTCACTGACAGCCCCTTCCCCGGAACGGCTTGGCGAACTTGTGCATGCGGTTCTACAAATTAGAGTGCACCCGGACTGGGGCCTCCCCGAGGAGCCGATTGGAGTTGGCTCTGCTTCGAAGCGAGTGCGGATCTCACAAGGCGTTTTCCAAACCTTGTTGAAAGAAAAAGTTCAGCCTAAATATCCAAAGGAGGCCCGTAAACAAGGCGTCCAAGGAGAAGTCCTTATGCTGGCGCACATCTCAACAGAAGGGGCGGTGAAAAATCTCTATGTTCTGTCCGGCCCCCCATCGCTCCAACAAGCAGCAGTCGATGCCGTTTCCCAATGGACCTACCGCCCCTATTTACTTCAAGGTTCGCCTGTGGAAGTGGAGACGCAAATTACAGTAAATTTCGTTCTCCGCTGACTCGCTGCTCAACATGAGTGACTGAGAACGATAATTGTAATACACCATATTACATCTTATTATCTCTGTATTATGGGCAACACCGAGAAAACCATTAGCTTCCGAGCCGTCGCGGAGAAGATCGACACTCTTGATTCGCTGGCCGCCGCCCGGGATCGTTCGCGCAGCTATCTAATCAACGAGGCGATTACCAACTACATCGAACTGCACGCGTACCAGAACGCGCTGGTCCGCAAGGGACTGGAAGAGATGCGCGAAGGTCGCGTGGTGAGTCATGACGAAGTCGTGAAACGACTGCAAAGAGCGGGACGCGCTCGCCAAATACCGGCTCGCCCTTCGTCGAGCTCCCGATCGTCAAAGTCACGATCGCCAAAGCGACGATCATCAACGTAATGGCCGGGCCGAAGATTGACTGGACCGAGCAGGCAGCCCGGCAATTGGATCAGGCCTACGACTACATTGCTCTCTCGAATAGCGAAGATGTTGCCGCCAAAGTCGCAATGCAGATCATAACTAATGTTCAACAACTCATCGCGTTCCCCATGTCGGGCAGAGCGGGCCGGGTTCCAGGCACTCGGGAATTGGTTATTTTGAATACTCCATTTATCGCGGCCTACACCATTGAGGGTGACCGCATCGTGATCCTCGCTATCTACCACGGCGCACAAGCGTGGCCCGAGGCCTTCTGAATGCGGAACACGCGACCACCTCTTGCGGGCGGGGGCGCACGCGCCACGCAAGAGCCTACTTACTGAACTGCGCAGCACCGTCCCATACCAACTGTACCGCCACCGCAAGAATCAAAAATCCAAAGATTCGGTTGATGGCGCCGGTTGTGCCAGGGCCCAAACGCTTCACGAATGGGCCACCCAAAGAAAGAAATAAGAACACGACTGCACCCAATGCCACGATGCCGATCACCATTCCGACGTAAGCGGCCATGCTGTCGGCGTTAGCCGCGAGACCCATCACTACTCCGATAGATCCTGGTCCGGAGAGCATTGGCATCGCCATTGGAGTGAGTGAAATGTCTTCCTTGGTCGTGGCTTCGTGGGTTTCAGCTGGAGTCATTCTGCTGCTGGCAGTCACCATGCCCCAGGCAGTGTTGGCGACGATAAGTCCGCCTGCTATTTGCAATACCGGGAGCGAAATACCGAAGAAATTCAGCACGAAGCGTCCAAAAAACAAAAACACAATCAGTATCCCGATTACATAGAGCGCCGTCTTTAGCGCAGTCTTCCTTCGTTCGGAAGGCGCCATTTCCGACGTAAGCGCGAAGAACATCGGTACGCCGCCAAAGGGATTCACGATCGGAAATAGTGCGAGAAATGTTTCGAGCGCGGCGGTGGGTGTATCGCGCAGAAAATATTGCACTACGTTGCCGGGACTCATGAGGAGGAAATTCTACCAGTCAGCGGAAGAAGCGCATTCTCACAGTTAAGACTGAAAGAACTAAATTAGTGATAACTTCCCAAAACATTCGTCGCCCGATTCAGAGCGTCGGTCAGTGCGGTTAGTTGCTGTCGCATACGGTCGAGGTCATGCTTGTCGATGGCTTCATTCACTCCCGGAATTACCACTGCGGCGTAGCCCGTGTACTCCCCCGGTGCGTAAATCGAGTGCCGGTACCACGGACGGCTTGGGAGTCCTTCAGGAATGAGCAACGCGCGTTCGGCGTCGATTAAAGTTTTGTTTAATTTGCCTGTATCGCCTGGTGGATTTCGTTGGACACCAAGAATTTTTGCACCAGCCTTCTCGAATCGCTGTGCCGCCTGTGCGGCATCGGCCATATCGGGTGCTTGATTCGCAAACTCCTTTTGTGCTCTCTTTTTTGCCGCGTCAATGTAGGCAGCTATTTCTTTCCCGTATTCTTCGTAGTCATAGGGCAGAACGTTGGCGCTGGCCATTCGAATAACCAATAGTCCAAAAACCCTAGCCATTTGCTGTTCGTAAACGAAATCGGGATCGCCGAATTTCTTAAACCAATTGAAATTATCAAAGACCGAATGGTAAACGCCGTATGCGCCCGTTGAGCCAATGTCCGTTGAGGGCACGCCCATGTGCTGAATAAAAACTGCGTAATCAGAGCCACTCCCCAAGTCGCCGACGGGCACATCCGTCTTGCCGGCCGCAGGAGGAAGATACGTGCTCGTGCTGGTTTCATGCGTATTTACTGCCTCGGCGCTGGTTTTTTGCCATGCTTCATAAACCGTCCCGCCCTTCGGGCTCGCCACGCCTTTGCTGACTTCGCGCAAGAACTGTTTTAGGCTGGGCACCGCCGATGCGCCGAATTTAGTCCCCGAAACCGCGACATCCACGTTGAAATATGCGGCTGCGTTTGCGAGGTCGGCCTCGTGCTGTTCTCCCCATTCAGTTGAACCGATCAATCCTTCTTCTTCGCCATCCCAACTCCCGAATACGATGGTGCGCTTCGGCTTCCAACCTGACTTCAACAATTCGCCGATTCCGTGGACAGCCTCGAGCATTGCCGCGGTCCCGCTGTTAGGATCGACCGCGCCATATACCCATGCGTCGCGATGGTTGCCAGCGACAACCCAGCTATCCGGTGTTTCGCTTCCCCGGATGCGCCCGATAACATCCCAAATCGTTCGGAACTGATAAGCCTGTTCAAGATGCATTTTCACTCGCACCGGGCCAGGTCCAACGTGATAAGTGAAAGGAAGTGCGCCCTGCCATTCGCGCGGCGTATCGGGGCCTGCGAGATGCTCAAGAATTGGCCACGCCTCTGCGTACGAGATCGGAGTGGTTGGAATTTTCGGCATCTGGGCGGATTGCGCTGGCGGCGTGCGCTTTGAATCTGGAAGATCGGGAACGGAGGCGATGCCCGGGGTTGTGGGATCGCCAGGAAACTCGAACATGTACCCGATAGATCCGCGCTGCACCCCAGTATCGGGATGCCACGGACCCTGCGGATATTTGTCTCCGCGTGACCAGCCATCGTCAGCGGGGTCGGAGTAGATGAGAAGTCCGGCCGCTCCGTGCTCCTGCGCGACAAATGCTTTCACTCCGCGAAAATTCTCACCATAGCGCGCCACCACGATCTTGCCGCGCACATCAATTTTCAAGTCGTCCAACTTCTTATAGTCAGCCGGAGTGCCATAGTTGACGTAAATGATTTCAGCCTCGGCATCGCCCGAAGGCGACATGCCGTTGAATGGCATTACGACCCGCGGATCATCCTGAAACGGATCTCCATCGACGTGCTCCCGCGCTGGGCCGTGCATTTGAACGCCGACGGGCGCAGTCACATCCACACTGATTTGCTTTGGATAGTTCGTCCACACTCGATACTCCACAATTTCGGTATCGAGGCCGGCCTCTCGAAACTTTTTGGCGACATAATCCGCAGTGGCTTTGTCTTCAGGCGACCCCGCAACATGAGGGGCCTGCGTCAAAATTCGCAAATGCTCTTCTGCGAGCTTTGGATCTGGGACGTCGAGGAAACGGGACTCTATTACTCGCTCTTTGAGAGAGTCTTGGAATCCGAAAATCGGTGGCTCGGCGGTTGAGGGCGCGGGGCTGCCCCCACTGAGGTTTGGTGAGAAGGTTGTCAGTAAGATAATGCAGGCAAGAAGGGCGCTGGATCTCATTGGGCTCGAATTAACAAGGCTAGCACAGTTGTGGCGGACTCGACGACTGAAGCTTTATCCGTACACCAGCATAAAAAAAAACGGTTCAGCGTCGCCATCGTTAATAAGTTCACCAGTTTCGCGACTATATTGCTAGACTCCCAACATGAAACGCGCATCCATAGCCCTTCCAGAGGATTTAGCCCAAGCAGTCGAAAACTACGTTCAGTCGCATGAGGTGCCTCCCTCGCTCTCGACACTGATGCAAGCGGCTCTGCGGCAATACTTGGGGGAACGGGTATTTCCAGGGGCGCGCAAGACTTTGCAAATTACCGCTGCAAGGCGGGGTAGCGGACACCATGGTGTGAGCCGGGAGCATGATCTCTATCTGGCAGGACTACCAAAGTGATTGGCGCGCGGTAGTCAAAACACAAAGGCGGCGGACAAGAGTGTCCGCCGCACATGGCCGAAGCCTACCTCACCTGTCCAGTTCCAATCACTTCATATTTCGTTGACGTCAACTCCGCCAAGGCAAATGGACCGCGGCAATGCAGCTTCTGAGTGCTGACGCCCATTTCCGCTCCAAAACCGAATTCGCCGCCATCGGAAAAACGAGTCGAGGCGTTCCAATAAACCGCAGCCGAATCGACCTGCCGCAGAAATCGGCGTGCAGTCGTCTCATCACTAGTAATGATGGCGTCGGAATGTTTCGTTGAAAACTCATTAATGTGCGAGATGGCTTCATCTACTCCGGCCACAACTCGAACTGCAATGCAGAGGCGCAGGTATTCTTCAACCCAGTCTTGAAATTCCGCTCGCCGAACTTTTAGTCCGGAGGACATTCCTAAGGTCTGTTCATCGCCGCGGACTTCTACGCCGGATTCAATGAGCTTTTTCACGACTCGCGGGATGTACTTTGCGGCGATGCTTCCATGTACCAACAGCTTTTCCGCTGCGTTGCACACCGACGGACGCTGCGTCTTGGCATTAATCACGATGCGATCCGCCATCTCGAAATCAGCAGATTCATCAACAAAGATATGACAGTTCCCGGCGCCAGTCTCGATAACGGGTACGGTCGCATTCTCCGTAACGTAAGAGATGAGAGCCGGTCCGCCGCGCGGGATCAATACGTCGACCAACCCGCGCGCCTTGATCAATTCATGCACCGAATCGCGCGTGTTTGAATCCAACAGCTCAATTGCGCCTAGAAAGACGCCGGGAACATTCGCCAAAATATCGACAAGTTTTTTATTGCTGTGCGCGGCTTCCTTGCCGCCACGGAGCACAATCGCGTTGCCAGTCTTGAATGCCAGTGCGACAGTATCTGCGGTCACATTGGGACGCGATTCATAGATAATTCCAATTACTCCTAACGGCACTCTGATTCTGCGAATGTGAATCCCGTTAGGTCGCGTCCATTCCGCCAAGGTCTCCCAAACCGGATCGGGAAGATTCGCAACGTCTCGCATACCATGAGCCATCGACGAAACGCGGTCCGGGGTTAGCAGCAACCGGTCAAGCAACGCTCCTTCTAGTCCTGAGGACTCGATGTCTATGCGGTTTGCCGCGAGAATGCTCTCCGCGTTCGCCTCAATCGCTTCTGCCATGGCCAGCAGAGCTTCATTTTTTTGCTGAGTAGAAAGCTGCGCAAGGCGAGCAGACACGTCCCTGGCCCGCAAGAGCTTGTCATGCGTCGAGAGCGAAGCATTGATTGTGGTCGCCATCAAACAGCCGTTCGCTGGGGAGGAAAGTAAGTTCCGATCTTTCTCTCGATCGCGCCAGAGATTGCGTTGGCGTCACGTCCATTCACGATAGCGACACTTACTCCCGCTTCGCTGGCGGTTTTCGCAGCGCGCAATTTCGAGCGCATGCCCCCTGTGCCTAGCGAGCCTTTACCGTTGCAGAGGTCCTCCATTTCCGGAGTGAGTTTGCGCACGGTGCGAAGCAGTCGCGGACGCTTTCCGTTCGGAATATAAAAGCCGTCCACATCGGTCAGAAGAAGCAGCCAGTCTGCCTTGACTGCCGTGGCGAGCAATGCGCTCAGCTCATCGTTGTCGCCGAATGCCCCAACAAGTTCCCGCACCGAAACACTGTCGTTTTCATTCACAATGGGAACAACACCCAACTTCAGTAATTCGTGCAATGCATTTTGCAAATTCTTGTAGCGAGTCGAGGAAGTAAAGTCGTCACTTGAGAGTAAAAGCTGCGCTACAACCTTCTTCCCGAAGAAGAGCCGCTCGTAAGTGTTCATGAGAACGCTCTGGCCTACGGCCGCGCACGCCTGCATCAATGGAACGGTGGACGGCCGCTTGCTGAGGCCCAAATTCGACATTCCGGACGCGATTGCCCCAGAACTCACGATCAGATATTCGTGCTGCAAAGGCTCCAGTTGATCCACCAAAGCTCGCATGCGAACCGTATCAATGGTTCCTCCCGGAGCAATAAGGCTCGTACCGACTTTGACGACTAAACGCATGGCTACACATTAATTTAACAGTTCAACTGGGCTATGGCACTCACATTGGGTATTCGCGGTTTCGAACGATGACCGCTAATCGGACTTTCCAGAGTTAAACTATTTCGATGCTGACTAGAGATGGTACCCAGCGATTCTCTACTCGCGCTCAGAATTATGTTCGTTATCGCCCGGGGTATCCGCCGGAAATTATCGATCTGTTGAAGGTGGAGTGTGGATTGACGACGGATTCGCTGGTCGCTGATATCGCCTTCGGCACGGGAATGTTTACTCGTTTGCTTCTGGAAAACGGTAATCGTGTGATTGGGGTAGAACCGAATCCCGACATGCGGAGCGCAGGTGAAGAGTTCCTGGCGCGGTATCGGAGGTTTACCAGCATTTCGGGAACTGCCGAGGCGACAACCCTTCCCGCCCAGAGCGCTGATATTGTTACCGTCGCTCAGGCCGCGCATTGGTTCGATCCTAAAAAAGCGAAAGACGAATTCGTGCGAATCCTCAAGCCTGGCGGATGGGTCGTTCTGATCTGGAACGATCGCCGAATAGACTCAAGCGAGCTTCAGCGCCAATACGAACGACTGGTATGCACATATGGAACCGATTACAAAGAAGTGCGCCAACGAGGCATGGAATTGGCCATTGATGCATTCTTCGGAGATCCGTCGTTTCGAAGCCGCGAGTTCGACTATGAACAGACGTTTGATTATGCCGGACTTGAAGGACGATTACTTTCTTCTTCGTACGCGCCGCAGCAGGGCGAGGAGAACTACGACCCGATGATTGAGGAATTGCATCGAGTGTTCGATCAATATCAGGTAAATGGCCGAGTTGTGTTCGACTACGACACCCGGGTTTATTACCGACAGTTAGGATAACGAGCGTTTTCAAACATGCCTCTCGAAGAAGAGTTGTCGCCTGACGAAAAAAACTTTCACATGTCGGTGGCGGAGTTTCGACGCCACGGACACGCTGTCGTCGACTGGATCGCTGACTATTACAAAGCAATTGAGTCTTATCCGGTCCTTTCTCGTGCGAAGCCAGGAGAGATTCGGGCTTCCCTCCCCGCCACTCCTCCAGCAGTCGGAGAATCGTTCGAGACGATCTTGGAAGACGTCGAAAAACTTATTCTCCCCGGAGTCACACACTGGCAGTCGCCGAACTTTTTTGCCTACTTCCCTTCGAACACCTCAGGCGCATCGATTCTCGGAGATCTAATCTCATCCGGATTAGGAGTTCAGGGGATGCTTTGGGCTACCAGTCCGGCTTGCACGGAGCTTGAGGCTCATGTTCTGGATTGGCTGGTGACGATGCTCGATCTACCGGCGAAATTTCTTTCATCCAGCACCGGAGGCGGGGTGATCCAGGACACCGCTTCGAGCGCGTCGCTTTGCGCCTTGCTGGCCGCGCGAGAACGAGCCACTGACTTTGCGAGCAACAAGCGAGGATGCGACGGAAAGCTGGTTGCGTCCGCTTCGTCGCAGGCCCATTCCGCAATCGAGAAGAACGTGCAAATTGCGGGGTTGGGCCGGGAGAATTTGCGCTTCATTGAAGTAGATGCAAACTTTGCGATGAATCCGAGTGCGCTTTCCGCACAAATCCAGCAAGATCGAACTGCGGGATTAACGCCCTTCTTCGCTTCCGCCACGGTTGGGACAACGTCGTCAAATGCAATTGACCCACTGGCGCAAATTGGTCCGATCTGCCGCGATAACAATCTCTGGCTGCATGTTGACGCCGCGATGGCAGGCACAGCGGCTCTCTGTCCTGAGTTCCGCCACATCCATGAAGGCGTGGAGTTCGCCGACAGCTATTGCTTCAATCCACATAAATGGATGTTTACCAATTTCGATTGTGATTGCTTTTACGTGGCAGATCGCAAGGCGCTGATTCAGACGCTGTCTGTGATGCCGGAATTTTTACGGAATCAGGCGACCGCTTCTGGCGAAGTATTCGACTATCGGGACTGGCAAATTCCTCTAGGCCGCCGCTTCCGCTCATTGAAGCTGTGGTTTGTGATCCGGCATTATGGGGTCGAGGGTCTGCAATATCACATTCGACGGCACGTGGAACTGGCCCAGCAATTTGCGCAATGGGTTCGAGACGACCAACGCTTCGAACTGGCCGCACCCGCGCCGCTCAATCTCGTCTGCTTTCGCCACCGAGGGGGAGATGAAGTTAATCAGACGCTGATGGATCGTTTGAACCGAAGCGGAGATTTATACCTAACGCACACCCGACTGGATGATCGAATGACCCTTCGATTTTGCATCGGACAAACTAATACGGAAAGGCGTCACGTGGAGCAGGCGTGGAAACGGGTACAGGAAGAAGCGGAGAAGATTGCGAGTGGAGAGTGATTGCGTAGCGGCGGACGTCCTCGTCCGCCGTGCGTCTCCGCAAATCCGCAGAGCTTTGCTCAGCCGCCCGGACGAGGGCGTCCCTACGTAAGCGTCGTCAATTCTTTTAGGATTTGCTTGCCGAGCTTTTGAGCTTCCCCGAAGAATTTCTGATATTCAACGAAGAGCCGGTTCAGTTCCAGAGATTTGTCCGCAGTCAATTGTTTCCTTAGCAGCATATCTCTCATGTGGACCGGATTCGGGAGCGTGGCATCTTCTGTAAGCTCTTCGAGGGCAACGCTGGGATCGTAGTGATACATGCAACGATCTTACATCCAACGGAAACCCCACGCGTCTTACACAATTTCGGTTCCCCACAGATCATGCAAATGGACGACGCCTTCGACCAGCCCATCGTTGTTTACAACTACCAGTGAGGTAATCTTTTTTTCTTCCATTCGCGCAAGTGCCGTGGCGGCGAATTCATTGGGGAGGATGGTTCGTGGGGTTCTAGTCATACATTCTGCCGCGCTCAGATCGAGCGCATCTTTCCCGCGCTCTTGAAGCAACCGCCTCAGGTCGCCGTCGCTGATCACGCCCAGCAACTTGTTTTTTTCAACGACGGCTGTCATTCCAAGTTTTTTACGCGACATTTCATAGATCACTTCGGGCATCAGCACTTCAGGGCTCACTCGAGGAATGTCGTCCCCTTTGTGCATGAGAGTCTTAACTCGCGCTAGTCGCTTGCCCAACTTGCCGCCTGGATGCAGATTCGCGAAATCTTCCTCTTTGAATCCACGCTTCTCTGCCAGGGACATCGCCAGCGCGTCGCCCAATGCGAGCATGGTCGTCGTGGAAGCGGTTGGCGCGAACCCCATTGAGCAGGCCTCTGTGGCGACTGAGCAATCAAGGGCGACGTCTGCGGCAGCGGCCAAAGTCGAAGCTTTGGATACGTCCTGCAGCCGCATTTCTTCGCAGGTCATGGCGATCAACTTCAGTTGCAATCGCTTGATCGTGGCCATCAGGCGGAGAATCTCCTCTGTTTCTCCGCTCGCTGAAAGAGTAATGACCACGTCTCCGGAGACCAGCATTCCCAAGTCGCCGTGGACAGCTTCTACCGGGTGCATGAACAGGGCGGGTGTGCCAGTGGAGTTTAGAGTGGCCGCGATCTTGCGCGCGATGATTCCGCTCTTGCCCATTCCGGTTACAACGACGCGGCCGGCGCAACAGTAGATGAGGTCGACAGCGCGGTCGAAGCGCGAGGCCATAGGACCGGCGATTCGATCGGCCAGGGCGTGTAAGGCCTCAGCTTCAATGCGGACGACATTTTCCCCAACGGATTTCACGCGAGAGAGGATGTTAGCAAAAGTGACGGTGTTTTACCGCCGAGCACGCTGTGTTCGCCGAGAATGATGATTTTGAAACTCCACGATCTCCGCGTGCTCGGCGGTAATTCGGTCACCAGACTCGGCAGGCGTTCGCGCTTACCATTGGCTGTCCCGCTTTGCAGCCCCAAGCTTGCTCGAACTCCGGCATATTCTGGACAGTCCCCTCAATCCGATATTTGCCCGGCGAGTGCGGGTCCGAGAGGACTAGCATGCGCTGCAACTCCGGACGGCGCTTCTCGCACCAAACGCGACCGAAACCAAGAAATAATCTTTGATCGGGAGTGTAACCGTCTATTTTTTGGGCGACTTTTCCCGTGGGATCCTTGGCGATTTCATTGTGCAGTGCCGTGAAAGCGATGCGCGCACCGCCGTTGTCAGCCGTATTTTCTCCGAGGGTGAGCTTTCCATTCAGCTTCAGATCGTCAACAGCCACAAAGTTCCCGTATTCATTGGCGACACAACTCGCCCGCTTTTCAAATTCGATGCCATCCTCGGCGGTCCACCAATCACGCAAATTACCTTGCGGATCATACTTGCGGCCTTGATCGTCGAAGCCGTGAGTCAGCTCGTGCCCGATAACAATTCCGATGCCCCCAAAATTGATAGCGTCGTCCATTTGCTTGTCAAAAAATGGCGGCTGCAAAATGCCGGCTGGAAAAACAATTTCATTGAGCGAAGGATTGTAATATGCGTTCACCGTCGGCGGAGTCATGCCCCATTCACTTCTGTCTACAGGCTTCTCGATCTTGTTCACATCCCGCTTCGATTCGAATTCATTGGCACGCAGGTAGTTTCCCAGCAAATCTCCGCGCGCGATTGTGAGCTTGCTGTAATCCCGCCATTTATCGGGATACCCAATCTTATTGTTGATTGCGGCCAGCTTTAGATGAGCCTGCTTTTTAGTCTCGGGCGACATCCAAGTGAGACCGTCGATGTCCTCTCCCAGCGCCTGTTCGAGGGCGAGCACCATTTTCAACATACGTTGCTTTCCATCAGCGCCGAAGGTCAGTTCGACATATCGCTGTCCCAGCGCTTCGCCGAGTGCGTTATCGGTTGCGCTGACACAGCGCTTCCAACGGGGCTGAATTTCAGCCTGACCCGTCAGATTATGCCGGAACTGAAAGTTGGCTTGCACAAAAGGATCTGACAACCAAGGAGCGGACAGACTCAACACGTGCCAAGTCGCGTAGACTTTCAGTGCTTCGAGCGATTCAGAGTCCAGAATTCCGTTCAGCTTTTGGAAAAACTCCGGATTGCGGACATTGAGCGAACTGAAACTTGGAGAACCAACGTCCTCGAAATACTGGGTCAGATACAGGTTGGGCGCAAGTGCGATGGCTTGATTGCGATCCATCTTGTGATCGTAATTTTTCGGGTCGCGGCGCAAAGTGCGATCCATTTCCGCATTCGCCAAAGCAGTTTCAATTCGCAATACGATGTGGGCTGAGTCGGCCGCCTGTTGGGGTGATTCTCCCGCCAGAGTAAAGACCTGGGTTACGTATTCCACGAGATGCTTTCGCATCTCAACCATCTTGGGCGTGTCCTTGATGTAGTAATCGCGATCTGGAAGGGAAAGTCCGTTTTGGTCGAGATTGGCGATAGCCATGTTCGCATTGTGCAAATCAGCGCTGGAGCCGAAGTCGAAAAAGCTGTTCGCTCCAAGCAAGTGATCATGAGCGATAGCCGCTATAAGCGCAGGCTTATCTTTGACGGCGGCGATGCGATCGACTTCAGGTTTAACCGGGTCAATTCCCTTCGTGTTCACCGACTTCTCGTCCATGCAGGAACTGTAAAAATCCCCGATTTTTTGGTCGATGGAGTTCCGGTTGGGATCGTCGGTCGAAACTTTTTCCAGAATGTCCCTCATGATCGCAGTGTTGCGTTCGCGGAGATCGACGAAACTGCCCCATGAAGTCTGGTCGGCAGGGATCTCCGCCTTCTTCAGCCAGTTGCCGCATGAATATTGATAGAAGCTGACACACGGGTCAGCCGTCTTATCGATATTGTCAAGGCTGAATCCCTGTGGAATTTGGCTGTTTACCTGAGGAAACACGGGGAGTGTGGCCATGAACAGAAAACTTGGAAGCAGAAGATTCGACTTCATGAATGACCTCGCTGAATGGAAGTTTCGCAATTTTAGGCCTAGCCGATTTAGACGGACAACAGTATCGTTCCAACAATCTTCATTCCCGCAAACCACTGATACTCTAATTCTTTTCACACCCCGCTAAAACGTCGTCGCCACTGTGAACCGGAAAGTTTTTCTCGGCTCTCTCAGCATATATTGGGGAGAGAACGCGTTTCGCGTGAACTGAAAAGTGTAATCTCCAGCAGCGCCAGCCGGGAACATGGCTCGCGTAATTGGAATTGGAGAGTTTACCGTCGTGTTTAACCGCAGCGGGTTATAGGCCCAGTAGATCCGAAAAGGTGCATTTACCACTGGAAGGAAAACCTGCAGTTCGAGTCCAGTGGACATGCGCGGAGTCCAGTTAGTGCTGTTCAACACTTTCAGGTACTGCGAGAACTGAGGAATGCTTGAGTTTGGAGCTCCTGGCAACTGCCCCCCAACGCAATTAAAGGCGATATCCTGCGAGGGGCAGCCGAAAACTGTGCTGTTAATTGTCGCCAGCTGGCCTGGGTTAATGCGTAATTGCGAATCCCTAAGAATTGGATCAATCCCAACGTCCATAAAAGGCGCAAGAGCAACAGGGCCCGCGATTGTGATCCGGTATTCCAGATTGCCGACCACGCTGAAGTCTCCTCCCGGAAAAGTAATCTGATCCACAGGCACGGGGATGTTATAGCTTCCTCGCAACGGGTTGTTCGGATCCTTCGGTACAACGCTGCCATCAGGATTGCGCAACGCGACAGTGCTCGAGGCCGGCAAGAAAGCAATCGGCGAGATGGAGCGAACGTCGAATCCGCGAATGTCGTTTTCACCACCTAGATAAACGCGCTCAAAAGGAGGAGGAACCAGCCCGCCATATCCGGTCAGGAAGGAACTTTGAACCCGATATCCAACGGTGTTGCGTCTGTTCTGCACAGGAATAAACTTCTTGTACTCGAAGATAGGACGAATCGTCCGAACAGTGCCTCCAAGGCCAGCAATCTCGCCTCCGGCATATATGCTGGCTCCGCTGTGGGGTGAGATGCCGCTGTCCAGTTTGTTCTCCGAAAAACTTGGAGAGATTTTGCTGGTGATGATTCCGTTTAACGCGTTGGGTCCGCTGACGCCGCTGAAAGCAAGACTGGTAAATAGCGCTTGAGACGCTGTCGAAAGCGCGACCAGAGAGGAATCGTCGTAGGAATAGCTTATGCCGACACGCTTGAAGGATCGATGCAGGGGGTAGTTCAGCGAGACACTGAAGCCCCTGCTCGATTGCGTATAGTTCTGTAGATTCTGCAGTTGGGCAGACGGCAAGTTCAGTTGCTGCCCGCTAAGAATGGCAGCTTGTTGCGCCTGATTGTAGGTGGACTTGCGAAAGTACACTGTGAAGCCGAGTTGCAGCGGCTTGTCCATTAAATACGGTTCGGTGAAGCCGAACGTCAAATTACGCTGAAGGCTCCCGATGTCCGCGGACACAGAAAGCGTTTCGCCTAAGCCCAGAAAATTGTTCGTGCTGTAGCTGAGTCCGATGAAAGCTCCAGACAAACCACTCACTCCCCCGGTCAGTCCAACGCTGTTCTTGCCCTTTTCTCTGACTTTCAGTGTGAGGTCAACCGTGCCTTCTTTTTCGTCCAAACGGCGATCGGTTACGTCCGGATCGTCTGGTCTTAACTGCTCGAAATAGCCCAGTTGGTTTAACCGCAAGAGACTCTGTTCCCAAAGCTGCTGATTGTAAACCTGGCCTTCTTCCAATGCTATTTCTCGGCGGATCACTTTATCGCGAGTAGTCGTGTTGCCGACAAATTCAATGCGCCGGACTGTAAACTGCTTGCCTTCATCGACGTCGATATCAAAATAAATCAGCTTTTTAGCCTCGTCCGGGCGGGGATTTGGAATCGACGTAAAATTAATGTAACCGAACTGTCCGTAGGCTTTGCGAAGGTTTTCCAGTCCCTTCGCCACTTTGCTGCGATCGAAAATGTCACCATCTTTGATTGGGAAGAGCCCACGCAATCCCTTGGTGTTGGTAATGGCTTTATTGTTCTTAAACGTGATTCCACCGAGGCGATACTGTTCGCCCTCCTCCACCGGGATGGTTATGTCCACCGCTTTGCCAGGACCACTCTGGAGGAGTGGGATATGAAATCCGCTGTGTCCAGTGTCGTGAATCTGAGTCTTGGGCGTTTGTACTACCGCCGTAAAATAGCCGCGGTTCTGAAACTCTTCCCTAACCCGCTCGGTATCTTCATCGAGCTTGGTGGCATCGTACGTTCTTGCAAAGAGGTTTTCCAGGAATATGGAATGGGGAATCCCAATAGGCTTCAGGTTTTTCATGGCACTACGCAGGACACGGCTTTTCACATGCTGATTGCCTTGAAAAGTGATCTTGCCGACCTTGACCTTGGGTCCCTCTTTGACTACGAAGGTCAGGCCGATCGCAGCCGGAGGGATTGGGCGAACCTCAGTGCGGACTGTGGCAAACTGTCTTCCGTGCTCTGAAAGCAGATCTCTGATTGTGACTTCGGCCTTTTTAACTTTGGTCGGGTCGTATTGACTCTCGACTGAAAGTCCCACTTTGGCGAGTTTGAAACGGTCAAGAACGTCGCTCTTCGAGACCGAACTCAACCCAACATAATCGATCTCGCGAATCGTGGGCCGCTCCTTAACGTATATATGGAGTAGCCAACCCTTGGGAGTCTGCTCTCGCTCGAACCGGATATCTTCGAAGTATCCTGTGTTCCACAGCGCGTTGAAGTCCCGCTCGATCGCAGCCTGGTCGTACACATCACCGGGTTTGGTGAAGATTCTGGCCCTAATGCTATCTCCAGGAATTCGGCGATTCCCGTGGATTTTGATGTCCACGACGATGTCCTGCTGCGCCGGACCCATTGAACTAAGCATGAATACGGCTATGACGAGCCCACTTATCCATCGGCCCAAGTTATGACAAAACTTTAGGAATGAAGAAGATGGGACCTGGCCCGAAGGCCACATGGGGGATGAATGCGTGCCGCCCTCGATTCGGGCAGAGTGATCCTGACGAGAGCGATGAATCGCTAAAACCTCAGAGCGCTGGAGTATGGAAAACCGCAATTATACGGTAGTGCAGTGGAGAGCGTCCAAGTTGTGTGTCAAATTTACTCTCTAAGAAGCTACGTGAAAACGCTCCACTTCAACCAAGACGGAATAAAACGTGGCGGAGTTGCCCAAGTCCGTAAGTTTTTCCGAGGTCAACACATTGATGTTGCGATTATCGCGTGATAATTTTGCCCAATACAAACTCGCAGAAACTACGCCGGGCTGCACTTTCCCGTCGACTCTCGCGCTAAGCACGATCTCGCCTCGCTGATTGAACACTCGGACACTGTCCCCATTCGCAATCTGTCGCATCCTCGCATCGGCTGAGCTAATTTCGAGGAGTCCGAGTTCCTCCATTTTCTCGATCGACGGCAAATTTGAGAAGGTTGAGTTCAGAAAATTGTCGGCCTTTCTTGCCAACATTTCGAGCGGGAAATCTTTAGCTTGAACGCCGTGCCGCGATTCCGCAGGAGGCGTAAATTCCGCTACTGGATCCAGTCCGAGGGACTTTACAGATTCGCTGTAGAGCTCGGCTTTGCCGCTAGGAGTTTGGAAATTCCCCGAGGCAAAAGGCAGAAAAGGCTCGTCATTCGGTGCCTCTGATTCCCGATTAGCCCCGAAATTGAGTCGCACGTGGCCTTCCCTTTCCAATCGTCCGCGATCGATCCCGGTTAACCATGGATTTTTCGAAGCGAGCGCAACGTCGATCATCTCGTCCACGGATTCAGAAAAACAATCGTCTTCGAAACCCATCCTCTTCGCCAACGCCCTGAACGTCTCTACGTTTGATCGGCATTCCCCCAGAGGCTCGATCGCCTGATCGGAGTTCTGCAGATAATAATGGCCATATGCCTTTTGCAATTCTTTGTGTTCAAAAAAGGTTGTGGCCGGCAGAACGACGTCGGCATAGTCCGTGGTGTCGGTAAAGAACTGTTCGTGAACCACGGTGAACAAGTCTTGCCTAAGTAGTCCTCGAACCACATCATTGTGATTGGGACAAACCGCGGCAGGATTAGAGTTATAAACGAAAAGGGACTGGATTGGCGGATCCGTCAATGTGTTGAGTGCACTTCCCAGCTCCACCATGTTGACGGTGCGGGCGCCCCGTCCCAGTGCCTTAATCATCAGGTCCTCGCGCTCCAACCCGTCGCAATTGAGCTCGTAAGCCCCGCTCGTGGAAAGCTGCAACCCGCCGCCAACCTCTTTCCACGACCCAGTGATGCAAGGCAA
>Ga0210403_10000969_pt1 | contig 28153 bp, 31 predicted proteins | sample IncBWC19MmetaG_FD_150863 | JGI IMG/M metagenome (GOLD analysis project Ga0210403, IMG submission 150863) | Forest soil microbial communities from Barre Woods Harvard Forest LTER site, Petersham, Massachusetts, United States - Inc-BW-C-19-M | ecosystem: Environmental > Terrestrial > Soil >...
ATCCGATCGTAGTAATAGACTTCCCAAAGTTCCGCTGTGATGCGCAGGTCGTAATACCCGTCGTGTGGAACCAGCTGATCGCGGCGGATTTTGTACCACTCGCCCGTAGCCGCGATTTTCGCCGACCCGAGCGTATTGATGCGCAACCCGATCGCCGAGCCCCACGGCACGGCGTCCTTGATGAAATCCATCTTCGTTCCGTTCCACGCAAAGAGAAATGGACAGGAGGCTTTTAACCGCTGTTCAGTGACAACCTCCTGATCCGCTTTCACTCCGAATTCCGCGCGCACCGTGCCATTCGGCCAAACTACGCGCACCACTTCCGCGCTCGTCTGATTGCCCAGACCGAAGTGCAGCTGCGGCCCGTTGATAGGTTGCTTCTGAACCAGCAATCCCGACCGAATTTCGATTTCCCCGCCGACACCAAATGGATTAATGCGCTGATCGCCAACGGCCTGCTTCGCGTGTGGTCGCACCACCTGCCAGTGATAGTTCTTCGAGCCATGATTCACGCCTTGCATCAGCTTTCCATTCGCATCGAAGCCAAGCAGATCGAGGCGGCCGTTAGCGCTTAAATCCGCGATATCAAGAATCGAGCTGAGACCAGGAGAGTGATCGAGAAGTGTAAATTTTGAACCCGCATCCCCGAGCCAAATCAACGGCGCGCTTGCCTGTTGTCCCATAAACGGCGCAACGGGGCTGAGAATCAAATCGAGCGCGCCGTTATTGTCCAGGTCCGCGACTTCCAGCCGCACTTCGCCCGCCAAGCTGGCGGCTGGATTGGGAACTTGCACGAGCGGCGTTACGCTCCACCCATTTTTTTCGTTAAATGAAACGCTGACGATGTCGCCGCTCGATTCAACGGCAAGCAAATCTAAAACGCCATCGTTGTCCGTATCCGCCACGCCCAGGGCTTTCACCGTCGGCAGATTTGCCGGAAGGGCGACTTCGCGAAATTGCCCCTGACGTTCGTTGTGAAAAATGTGAAGTCGACCCGCCCCATCCACAATGGCCGCGTCAGCGTTGCCATCAGAATCGAAATCCGCCCACGCAAACGCTTGCACACCCGCTATGCCCGGAAAAGGCTGAATCACCGTAAAAGTATCGTCACCATTGTTTCGCAGGACCTGTGGAACACCGGCTTTCTTGCCGAGAACAATATCCAAGTCGCCGTCAGCCTCAATGTCCACCGCCCAAGCCCCGGTGTAAGACGCATTCGTCACACTCTTTAGCAATTTGGTGGTTTCGGTGACGTCTGTGAATTTTTCGGGCGAATCTTGCCGCATCAAGCGCACGCCGCCTGCGCCAGCCAGCACCAGATCCGTTTTGAAATCGTAGTTAAAATCGAGCTGCATGATGCCTTCAGGAAGCGGCGCAGTATTTGACGAACCGCCGGGGAAAGGAAATTTTGCTCCCGTGGACAACCTCACTTCCCTGCCGTTGGCCTCAGCGATGACAGGAGCCCCTGCACTTCCAAGCGCGACCGCGCCGATCCATGTCCAACCCGCAGCATCCCCATCCGAAATCGGCTTCAAGTCAAACGCAATCGCCGTGTCTGCGGGCGCCGGAGCGAAGTCCGGCGTTTCCAATCGCAAGAAATGAGTAAAGGGCTCCGCCTCTTCGCCAGGCGGCGCCTTCAACACAGCGAGGCTCTCGCGAAACTCCGGAACGCGCATGAGTGTGTTACGCAAGAAAGTCGTTCGCGTCGCGGCACTGCGAGGGTTGGGTCCGTCGGCCGCCGCCTGCAACGCGGATAGCTGAGTTTTCACTTCACTCGGCCAATTCGCGGAACGCGCATTAATCTGCGCCAGCATGGACTTCATAGTTGCGGCGTCTCCGCTCTTCGCAGCGATGCGGGCCAGCTCGAGCTGCGCCGCCAAATTTTCCGGCTGAGCCGCCAGAATCTTCTGGATCAACTGTTGATACTCTGCGTCACTGTTGGCGTCCGCCTGGCGTTCCACTTCTTCTGCCAATTGGTAGGCGGCCCGATAGTTCCGGGGATTGATTTCAACGGCCTTGCGCCAATCAGAGATGGCCTTGGCGGAATTTCCGCGGTTGCTCTCCAGAAGTCCGAGTAGCTGATAAATCTGATCATTGTCCGAAGCAAGGCTTCGCGCTCGTTCGATCCGCTGAGCAGCAACATCCAATTTGCGTTGACGGAGCGCCAGCACTCCCCAGTTCGCCCAACCAGCCGGCTCGCCCGGCACTAGAGTCGTCAGTTCTGATAGTTTGTTTTCGGCGTGGACATCGTCGCCGACCTGCAACGCGGCAAGTCCAATGTAAAACGCGGAAACCGCCTCCGCGTATTCCTTTGAAGATTTCTGCGGCAGCTTTGTGCCGCACCCACAGGCACACAAAACCATCCCCAAGACGCCGGAAACGAATAAACACGTAACAAGCCGGATGCCAAATGAGTGCGACACCCGGCGGGACATCACCGAAGCCAGCCTGACTCTATTCTGTCGCATCAATCCCCTTGATACTCGCGGGTAGACGAATGACATATCGATTTTCCCTTCAGTCTCTCACGCAAAATGCGCAACCGCAAAACTTCACGAAAGCTGAGTCGCTCGACTTTTTCGCAGCCTGCGACGCTTCGCGATAGCGGTAATCCACAAAAAGCCCACTCCCAAGAACGGCAGAAGATACAGCAACAGGTCCCATTGTCCAAAACCTGCGGGCGTTGGTACGACTTGCGAGATGGCTTCGCCGCCGCCAGCCGAACTCGTCAGAATGAGTCGCACTTTCCAATTTTCCTGCTGATCAAACTGAACCTCTGTTTTGTATTCCACCTGGCCGCGCAAATCCACGTGCCATGCGGAGTACACAACCTCGGCCAGCCTGCCACTTTCCGGTTGCACTCCAATCTGAATCTTCAAGTCTTTCGGGACCGTTCCACCAGGCGCGGGATCCACCATGACGAAAAACGTGCCGATGCCAAGATCCGGATGTGTCCATAGAGAAATGATGTACGGCCCGACATGCTGATCGGTGATGATCGGAAACGGAGGGCCATTGTGCGCCGCGGCACTCGGCGCACACAGCATCGCGAACAAGCCCGTCCAAAAACAAGCAAGCACTACCAGCGACGCTCGGCGATTGCCTGCGCATTTCATCATTACTTGCTCTCGCGCCATCATCCACCCATCATCGTCGCGCGCATTTCCATCGGCTGAAACATCAGCCATACCGACGCCAAACCCACCAAAACACAAACGGCCGCCCAAGGAACAAACGCGCGCATCGGCTGACGGGCGCAATCTTCTTCCGCCAAGGTATGCACCACCAGGAGCGAACCGGCGAATCCCAGCAGAAGGAATCCCAATTCCATCGGCTGAACAAAGCGCGTTGGCAAACCAGTCCAGGTCCAGAGAGGCGCCCCAAACAAGTGCACGCTCAAATTAGCGAGAGCCGCTTGGGCCACTGGCACGATCGTGAGAATCCCCGTGAAGAAATGGAAGCCGTAGTGAGCCAGCCACATACCAAATCCCAGCGGCACGAGAGCGTAGCTGTAACGCACGGCAAGCGGAACTAGCGCAAGTTCGCTGCCTCCCAGCACACGCGTGAGCCAAGCAGCAGCCCCCAGCAGAATCACAGGCTCGATGATCAGAAAGACTACGAAAATGATCCCCAAGATGGGCGCTTGGTGACTCACCGATAGCAGCTTCCCCATCCAAGCTTCAAGGGCGTACACGGGACTAACCATACCGAACGCGTTGAGAAGAGCCCCAAAGCTGAACACAACCGCGAGCGCAGCGATATCCTTGCGCCGCGAGAAATATCCTATCCCCGAACGAATGGGGTCGATCATCAGTTCCGCGCCCGGCAGCCGGCTCGTGACTCCCACGTTGTCATGAGGGCAGGCGTGTACGCAATCGAGGCAGAACGTGCAATCCATGTTGCCCACTTTGCGGGGCTGGAAGAGGGCCAGCTCGCAACCACGCTGAAGGATCACGAACCCCTGCGCGATTCCCGACGAAGGCGCGCCAGCTCTCGAGGAGGGGTGCCCGCTGTGAATCTCCCGTCGCCCGCGGATACAATCCTTGGTCGCGCATCGCTCGCAGACACCCTGATCGCGAACCTGAACTTCCAGCGGAGAAAGAGTCGAAGCAATAAAATTGAATTGGCCAATCGGGCAGACAAACTTACAGAAAGCAGCGTGCTTGAACAACCCGTCAATCACCAGCACCGCCACAAAATAAGCAATGGCCAGCGAAGCCGTCCACCAGGGCGATGACCACAAACTGAACAGCTCGTAGGCGAACAGGATGGCGATGAAGAGAGCGACGGAAATCCACTTGTTCCGCAGGACTTTCGGCCAGTTAAAACGGGGACGAAACAATCGCCGCGCCGCATTGCGTACGAGCATGAACGGACAAGCCAGACAAAAGAAATTGCCTGCACAGAGCAGCACCAAAACGAGAGCACCGCGGAAGTGAACCCAGGTAAGGACGGTTGCAAGATTCTTTGGTGCCAGCGTGGGGCCGAGCAAACCGTGAAGAATCATCAGTACCGCCACAAGCAGCACGGGAATTTGCAGGGCGGTGCGTGAATGCCGCCAGCGCAAGAAGCCGCCGAGGATCGGAACGCGAAGTAGATCGAAGAGTGGCGCATCCCCGGACAACAGTGCCGGATTGGAGGAAGGTGTGGCCAACGAGCTCAGTTCGCCTGAATATTTCGTATATCTACTTGTCGGTCGAAGGCCACGCCGTTCGCCAGTTTGATATGAAACAAGACCGTCCAGTCGCCGCGCATATTGAGGTCGAGTGTGCCCTGATAGAGTCCTCGCTGAATCTCCCTGGCATCGCCAAACACGGGGCTCATCCCGGCATGTGACATATCACCTTCCAGCGAAACATGCGCGCCGGCCAGCCGTTCACCGGTCTTGCTGGTCAGAGTGATATTGAAGATGTTGGGACCGACCCGAGGATGCTTGGGATCGCTCTCATACCTGAAATCGACATCGGCTGGGATGCCAGTCGATTTGGCGCAACCAATTTCTTGTATGTTTACCAGCATGACCAAAACGAAAACCCACACACCGAATCTTCGGTTCCAAACCATCAGGCGGCGTCACCCTTGCAAAGCGGCAACAGCCCTTTGCGCGAAAATTGAAAAAAACCGCTATGCCGCGGAGGCTTCTGCGATCTTTTCCCCTCTGTTCCACTCGCAGGAGCAAACCGACAAGCCTTCCTCTCCCTTGCGAGGAAACATGTGGTAGTACATCCCGATGACCATCGGGATAAATACGATGGAGTTGTAGAAAAGATGGAGCTCCACTCGAGGGAAAAATAGTTGAAGAACGCTAACTGGCACGGGTTTACCCCAGAAATTGTGGTGCATAGTCGCTTGGGTGATCAGAAGGAGGTGCTCGATGTGATGCCAGAATTGAATCACAAGAGCCACGGTCCACCACGTTCGGCCCGTCCCCGTAAAACCCTTCCGGAGGACCCAGATCCCGACCAGCATCACCAGCGCATAAGCATAGTGCAGCACTTCCGATTTGATCAGCCACGGATACCAAAGCCCCAAAATGCCGTTGGCCTGAGGGCGAGGCCATCCCATCACATATATCTGATAAGCCTGAACCAGGTGTTCGGCCCAATGAGCGAGAACGATGGCCATGAACACTTGCAGGGCGCGCTCATGCCACGTCGAATTTAGCTTGTCGTACAAGCCCGAGCCGGTGGCCGCTGGCAAGTGCGCACTGCCGATCGCGGGAGTGGAAACCGCCATGCCGATGCCCTCCTAAAACTCAAAACAAAGCAGTATTTGGAAGCCGAATAGCAGGTCTTCCCCGGCGCGGGATACTCCCACACCCCTGTTGGACCATCAATAGTATATTCATACTAGCCCCCAGCTCACAGGTCCCGATCCTAGGGTCACGCTTTTCATCTCCCTGCGAAAACACTATTGACGCTAGTATGGCGAAGGCCGAAGATTCGCTCGCTTTTGGTATCTCGAGCAAGCGCGTTCGCAGCACCGGTATCCAATTCGCAGATGAGGAGACAGAACAATGTCGGAGATTAATGTAATTGCAAACCAGAAGCGGATCTTGCAAAACCAGAAAGCGATCCTCGCCAACCAGAAATCGATCAGGGCGAATCAGGAGATCATCAAGAAAAACCAGGCCTCTATCCTGAAGAATCAAGGGACCTTGGTCACGATCGTGAAAAACCAGAAAAAGATTTTGACGAAGCTCAAGTAGAGCTTCGCCTCCCGTTTCGGAGATCAAATCGTACCTGTTGCTGTTTGCTCTGCCCCAGTCAGGCCCTCCGACTCAGGGCCTGGCTACTCCGTCACTTTCGTATTCGCTGTGTCGGGCGCTGCCATTGCCCTCCATCTCTGTTTGCCCCCTCAATTCCCTGCTCATAGTACTTTCCAATTATTGCGCTCAAATTCCTGCCGAATAGAATGACGCAACTTTTTCTTTTTCGATTGTGCCTCGGCAAAAACCCGCCCGAGGCGCATGGAAACCGACTCGTCGAGGCAATCCCGTAGTTCGCCGGTAAGGCTGCGAACTTGCAACCGATAGCGCCCAGGCAGCACGCCGTTGCGCCGCTTGGAATTTTCGAGTCATGGAGATTCCGTGAAGAGATTGCTCATTTGTTTGTTGCTACTTTCTGTCGGGATAACCACCAGAGCGCAAGAGCCCAGTCCGCAGCCCATCCAACTCGGGGACGTGACCTTTTCCGGCAGCATTCGCGAACGGTACGAAGTCTGGAATTGGTTTGAGGCACCCAGCGGCAACAACCTATATAGCTATTCTGGAACTGTCGTGCGTTTTGGATTCTCACAAAAGCACGAGCACTACGACTGGAACATTGAGTTTGAGGCGCCTATTCTTCTCGGCATCCCCGACAACGCCGTTCACCCGGCTCCCTTGGGCCAGTATGGGCTGGGCGGATCCTACTACACGGCCAATGATAAGAGTCAGGAGTCCGCATTCATCTTCCCCAAACAAGCGTTTCTCCGCTTAAAAGGGGAGCATTCAAGTTTGCGCATGGGGCGAATGGAGTTCACCGACGGCAGCGAAGTAACGCCTAAAGACCCCACGTTGGCATCGCTGAAGGCGGACCGCATCGGCCAGCGGCTGCTCGGAAACTTCGGCTTTTCGGACGTCATGCGCAGTTTTGACGGCTTACAGTACGCATATTCCAACGGTCCATGGACTTTTACCGCGCTCAGCCTAATTCCGACGCGCGGGGTGTTTCAAGTGGATGGCTGGGGATGGGTTAAGACACCCGTTACCTATGTGGCCCTCACACGCCAGGCCGACCTCGGAAACAGTCACGCCGAATGGCGGCTGTTTGGAATTTATTACAACGACGATCGCCCCCTCGTGAAGACAGACAACCGCCCGGCCGCCGCAAAAGCCACTGACCTGGGCGGCATCAGCATCGGCACTTATGGCGGACATTTCATTCTCGCTGCGCCGACTTCCTCTGGCACGATTGATTTTCTAGGCTGGGGCGCTCTTCAGAGCGGCAGTTGGGGACTCTTGACCCAGCGGTCTGGCGCCGCCGCGATAGAGGGTGGCTGGCAGCCTACATTTGCCAGCCGGGTACGCCCGTGGTTCCGCGGCGGCTATTACTACTCGAGCGGCGATGGAAACCCCTCGGACAAAACGCACGGCACCTTCTTCGCCATCCTCCCCACTCCACGCATTTATGCCCGCTTTCCGTTCTTCAACTCCATGAACAACACGGACGTCTTCGGCGAAGTAATGCTACGGCCCACCAAGCAGCTCACAATCCGTAGCGATGTCCACGGTCTCTGGCTCAGCAACAAAAATGATTTGTGGTACTCCGGCGGCGGTGCGTTCCAACCATCAAGCTTTGGTTTCAATGGTCGGCCTTCAAATGGCGGAAAGTCGCTCGCCACCCTGTACGACATCAGCGGCGACTATAAATGGAAGCATGGCTTCTCGTTCGGTTTGTACTTCGGATATGCGGTGGGCGGCGATGTTATCAAGAAAATATACCCTACCAATTCCAATGGCGCGCTTGGATACAGCGAACTGAACTACCGATTCTGAAGGCGAGCCACATTTCACCACGTGCGAGAGCCCTCTGGCGGATTAGAGGCTCCTCATTTTCATTGGTCAGGTTCGTGCATCTCTTTACCACGCCCCAAGCGCGGAAGAAGCCTGCACAACCTTCTTCACATGCATGGCCCGGCTGTTCCACAAGAGGCACCGCTATGCGAAGAGTACTAAATCAGGACGAAATCGACGCGCTCTTCAGCGCGGCGCAGCCGGGCCAAAAAGGTGAACCTGCCGCGAAGAAACATGTGGAAAGGTGTGACTTAGGCAAGTCCAAAACGCTCTCGGCCGAGCAGATCCGGGTAGTGAACACACTCCACGAATCCTTCGCACGCCGGTTAAGTGATTCTCTGGGGACCTATCTGCGTACGGGATGTGAAATGAGCCTCGTTGCGGTGGAACAGCTACGTTACAGCGAGTTTCTGGGACGTCTGCCGGAATTGTCTTACTTAGCCTCGCTTCGCATGCTTCCCATTGACGCTGGAGCTCTCCTCCTGATGGACCTTTCCCTGGTTTTTCCGATTATCGATCTGGCGCTGGGCGGCTCGGGAGGCGACGCTACGGAACCGCGCGACACAACAGAGATAGAAGACCAGATCATCGAAACGGCCATCACCCTCATTGCGCGCGATCTGCAAAACGCGTGGGCGCCGGTAGTCGCATTCGACATCCAATTCGATCAGCGGCAGCCTCTGTCTCAAGCACACGCCTTGATGCTTCCCAATGAGAGGATACTGACTCTCAATTTCGAAATTCGGCTGCTCGATCTGCGGGGCGCTCTCAATATTGTCTTACCGGCAGTTGTGGCGAACGCTCTATTGCGCAAGCTCGCAACACCGGGCTCACTGGGGGAGCGCATCCCTTCGCGCAATACGCGCCGCAGGATTCGAGAGAGTCTTCTGGACGGCACTTTCCTCGCGGATTTAAGCCTTCCCCCGAGTTCCCTGTCTGTTCGCGAATTGTTGAATATCGAACCGCAATACGTGCTTTTGCTTCCCAATCGAGCGGACAAACCCGCTCATTTGAACATTGCGGGAAAGCCCATGTTCGAAGCGCATCCAGTTCGTCGCGGCGCGCTCAAGGGAGCCCGAATCGAAAGGCGTACTTCGCTCCAGCAAACAACGCCAAAGGAATGAACGACCGGCGAAGGCATCGCAGAAGGCGGAGAAGATTGCGGCGTTTCGCAGATCGGGTCTTATTCCCAGATTCCGTGCCAATTTGGGCTTACTTCCGTTTGATTGATGCCATTTTGAATATGGCGCTCACACGGGCCCGTCCGACTGGGCACAGCCAAACGCGCCCGACGCCGAGCAGTTGTGGCCGCGCCACACATCAGTAGCGATTAAGCGCTAGGTCTCGATATATCCGCCGAGTCGTCACCATTGGCAGTTCCCTGCCATTGGCGCCGTTTGATTATATTTGGACGCGAAGACTAAGCAGCCCGGGCTCTAGTGTGCGTCTTGCCCGTGCAACACACCGACTGTGGAATCCCTCCCACCAGTCTCATGGCCAGCGGCTGACTGCAAGACGGGCAGTTGGATGACCAAGCCCCTCCGCAAGCGGGGCACTTCTTTAGGATGAGATGGGCGCCGTCCACGGCCTGGCCGTTTATCCGGCGGTCAAGCACGAAGTGACACTTTGGGTTCTTACAAACTAAGAAGCGTTCCATAGGGGAGCCTCCTTTGAGGGCGGGCTAGGGATACTCTTGCACCATCACCTCGTCAATATAGTAGATATACTTACGTACCTCGGACCGCCGTTAGGCAGCCCGCGGGTGTCCTATGGAGAGTTCATCTAGGGGGTAGGATCGAACACGCTTATTACTCAGTCTTTCTGTCGGTTATGGTAGAAGTGAATTTGCCGTCAGCTCCACGGCGTAGCTCCTAAGAGAGAGAGTGATCATCCCACTTACTTTTGATGCAGGAGATTGTCGGCGCATCGGCCCTTTGTCTGGGCTGCCATGCTCGCGCTTTCACTGTGGTCACCAAGCCTTTAGATGCCGACGCCGTTACGCGGCCGGTCGGTGCGAACGAATCTGGTGTTCTGAATTGGTTCTGATTCGCATTCAATCGCGAGTGTGGTGAGGGGCTGATCGGGCGCATCAACTGGCAGGCCCGTAAATCGCACGCGAAATCTGTCCTGTTCGAACTTCACTTCATGGCCGGAAGCAAAAAGCCGGGCCGATTTTACTTTCGTCATTAAACCTGCCAAAGCAACCGTATCCCCGGGCCAGAAATGAACGTGCACGTACAGCGTATTGCCCTGGCGCGTAAAACCCGCAAACTCCGAAGCGTGTACCTGGCATCGATCCGTCGTGTGAATGGCATCCCCGTTCCGCGACATCCACTTCCCAACCTCCGTTAGAACACGCACCGACTCCTCCGGAATCGAGCCATCCGGCTTCGGGCCTATGTTCAAAAGATAGTTGCCGCCATCGCGCGAACAGGAGACGAGATTCCGAATCACCGTCTTGGGGCTCTTCCAATTATCATCGGCGCGCTGGTAGCCCCAGCTGTCGTTCAGCGTCATGCAGCTTTCCCACGACCGGCTTCCCTTCTCCGCCACAATCTCTTGCTCCGGCGTCGAAAAATCTCCCGGCAGGCCATTTCGATTGTCCACAATGATGTCTGGTTGCAGTCCGAAAACCATCTTGTTCATGCGTTCGGACTCCCACCCTGCGGCATCCAACGGCCAGTCCACGTCGTACCAAAGCACATCAATTTTTCCGTAGTTGGTCATCAACTCGCGAATGAGACCGTGCGTATACTCGACGAACCGCTTGCGTGCTTCCGGATCCGTGGCGCAGCGCGCCCCATCCGGATGGTGCCAATCCATCAGCGAATAATAGAACCCGACATGCATTCCCTCCGCTCGCGCTGCCTCGACGTATTCCCGCACGAGATCGCGCCCTGGACCCTGTTTCGGCGCGCAGTAATTCGTCAGTTTTGTATCGAAATTGCAGAATCCTTCGTGATGCTTCGTGGTCATCACCATGTATTTCTGACCCGCGGCTTTCGCGAGCTTGGCCCAAGCCCGAGCAGCGTTAGGTTGCGGCTGAAACCGCTTTGCCAAAAGCTCGTATTCACTGACGGGTATGCCTTCTTCTTCCATTACCCATTCATGGCGTCCGAGGACACTGTACAGTCCCCAGTGAATGAACATGCCAAAACGCGCCTCATGCCACCATTTCATCCGGCGCACGCGATCCGCGTCTTCCGCGTCCGAAGCCGCTTGTAGATTTGGCGCTGGCGCCGTGGGCTGTCCGAGCCCGGCAGCAGTTCGTGATGAAGCGCCTAGCGCTAGAAGTGAAGCGCTCGTACCCAATAACCAATCGCGGCGCGGAATTCGGTTCGGTCCCATGGTTTAATCCTCCGTGAAGAACTATTTCCCTTTTCAGGACAGCGTTGGCATGCAAGCCGAGGAATAATGTCCCCTCGACTGCTACTTTTCAAGCGTGAAAATTCTTTCCATCAACAGCCACTTTTCTCCCGGCTTGGCTTCCCGAAGCGGCTCTTGGAACTTCCACATCAGCTCTTCCCACTCTCGCACCTTCGGATTCTCGCGGTCCGCCGCCGCCTTTGCCTCGAACGAGAAGTTCTCATTCACTTCCATCACCATGAACATCCGCGTGCCCAGCAGATAAATCTCCATGTCCTCGATGCCCGCATCTTTGATAGTCCGCGTAATCTCTGGCCAGATTTTCTCGTGATAGTGTTTGTATTCCGCCATCAATCGAGGATCCGCTTTCAGATCCAGCGTTAGACAGTAGCGCCTATTCATTTTGCCTCGGCAATCGCCCCGGATTCCGCAACCGGTAAAACCGTCTCCGCCCTGTAACCGCTTACCGCGAAATAAATCACATAGAGATAGCAAATCAAGGGGACGACGAAAGCTCTCTGAATATTGCTCACATCCGAAATCTTTCCCATCGCCGCCGGAAGCAAAGCGCCGCCGATGATGGACATGACCAAAAGCGACGATCCGCGTTTGGTCAAGTTTCCAAGGTTCTTCAAGCTGAGCGCAAAAATTGTCGGAAACATGATGGAGTTAAAGAAGCCCACCAGCACAATCGCGATGACCGGCGCAAGTCCAGACGCGCCAATCCCCACTAAAACACAAGCCACCGCCCCCATCCCGAAAATAGCAAGTAACTTGGGAGCGGGGATGCGCTTCATCATCCACGAACCAGAGAACCTCCCGATCATAAAGCCCGTCTGGTGCGCCACGAGAAAAAGCGCCGCCATTTTCTCCGGACTGTCAGGAATAAGATGCGTCACAAAACTGGCGTTTGCGCCCTGGTGCCCCGCCAAAAACTGCGAGCCCCAGGCCGCCATCTTATCGAGCGTTTGCGGCATGGTATGTTTCACAAAGCGAATCACAAAGCTGCCCACTCCCACCTGCGCTCCCACATAGAAAAATTGCGCGATCACACCCTTGATCAAATGCGGATGCTTCCTCACCTGGCCGAGATCCTTTCCGTCAACTTCCTCGGAATCGCCGGCCTCGTCCGCGGCTACCTCAGGAAGGTGCGCAAAATAAATCAGCACCGCCACCAGCAGAAATATCGCGGTGATCACCAGGTACGGAACTTTCACCATGCTCGCTTCGGACGCGATGTAAGCCTGCACTTCTTGCGGGGTCATTGCCGCCCTTTGCGCCGCCGTATGCTCCACGCCGGAAAGAATGAACGCCGCACCGAGCGTTGGCACAAGCGCAGCGCCCACCGCATTGAAAGACTGAGCGAAGTTCAACCGCCGCTCCGAACTTTCCGCGGGGCCCAACACCGTCACATAAGGATTCGCCCCCACTTCCAAAAAAGATTGCCCGGACGACATCACGAACAACGCCAGCAAAAAGAATCCGTACGCCCTGGAACTGGCCGCGGGCAGAAACAGTAGAGTCCCCGCCGAGCAAATGAGCAGCCCGATGAGAATGCCTTTTTTATAGCCAACTCTTTCCATGATTCGTCCAGCAGGAAAAGCCGCCAGACAGTAGCCACCGAAGAAAGCCACCTGAATAAAAGACGATTGGAAGTCCGTCAGGTCGAATGCCTTCTTGAGATGCGGAATCAGAACATCATTTAAATTGACTCCGATCGACCAAAGGAAAAACAGGCTGGTGACCAGAATGAACGGCAGAATGTATTTTCGCTCGGTGATGGGCGCGGATGCCGAAGTCATTTGGCTCCCTTAGGTCAATGCGCGATCGAGGTGAGTATATCCACCGTCGACGAACACGTGTTGCCCGGTGATGTGCGAAGCCTGCGAGGAAATAAGGAATAAAACCATCGCCGCGATTTCATGAGGCTGCGTCATTCGTTTCCCCAGCGGTATCTTCGAAACAATGTGCGCCAGTTTCTCTTCCGGATTCGGAAAAGTACTGACCCACTGCTTATACAGCGGCGTGATCACTTCGGCAGGCACCAATGCATTCACGCGAATCCCGCATGGTAGCAATTCCGCCGCCCAGTCGCGCGTTAAAGACAGAATCGCGCCTTTCGCGGAAGTATATCCGGACGTCCCACCCTGCCCCGTAACAGCAACCTTTGAAGCAATGTTCACAATGCAGCCCTTCGATTGCTTCAGCGCCGGTAGCGCGAAGTGCGCCATGTTGTAGTAATGAAAAAGATTGAGCCGCAGCGAACTCACATATTTTTCCGGGCTGCCGTTCTCCAATCCTACGTTGTCATTTGCCCCGACATTGTTTACAAGCACGTCCAACCGCCCGTACTCCTTCAGCGTCTGCTCCACCGCCGAGCGGCAATTTTCCACTGACAAAACGTCCGCGCCGATCATGCTGCACGTTGCGCCGCCAATCACCAACTCCGTCTGAAGCCGCTTCCCCGCTTCGATGTCCTTGTCCACAAACACGGGAATCGCGCCCTCGCGCGCACAGCCACGCGTGATCGCTTCCCCAATTCCTTTGCCCCCACCGGTGATCAGGACAACCTTGTCTTTAAGCTGCAAGTCCATCGCTGACCGCCTTCAATCCATAAAACCGCATCGCATTTCCGCCGAATATATTCTCTTTCTGCCGCGCCGCATGAACTTCCACATAACTCCCGATCAGCTCTTTCACTTGCCGGTAGCTTGCCGCCAACAAACACACCGGCCAATCCGAACCAAACATCAATCGCTCCGGCCCGAATGCCTCAAACACCACATCCAGATAAGGACTCAAATCTTCCGGCTTCCAATGAACCCAATCGGCTTCGGTCACCAGTCCGGACACCTTGCAAAACACATTCTTGTTCTGCGCGAGCGTCTTGATGTACGAAGCCCACGGCTCTCGTCCGCCGGCCTTGATCGGCGGCTTCGCCAAATGGTCCACGACGAACGGCTGTTCGGGAAAGCGCGAAGCAAGCTCAATCGCCGCGGGAAGTTGTTTCGGGTAGATGAGAATATCGTAAGTGAATCCAAAATCGCACAACAGGGAAATTCCGCGCGCAAAATCGCGCCCCACAAGAAATTGGTCGTCGGGCTCGCCTTGCGCAATATGCCGAAATCCCCGCAATTTCTTGCGTTGCGAAAAAAATTGCAATCGTTCCTCGGCGGCAGGCGATCGCAGATCAACCCAGCCCACAACACCGACAATCTTTTCATTGCGCTCCGCCAAATCCAATAGAAAGACCGTTTCATTTTCGGACTGGTCGACCTGAACAGCTATCGACTCATCGACGCCATTCGCTCTGCGCTCTTGCTCGAATTCCTCCGGAAGAAAATCGCGCTTCAAACGCGACATTTCGTCCGTGATCCAGCCGTCGCGTACCGGATCATATTTCCAGAAGTGCTGGTGCGAATCGATAGTCATCCGCTATGAGTCTCCATACCAACCACTTTATCGGCCGTCAAGATAGTGCGCCTCTGCCAAATTTCGCAACCGCGCGGCTGCACCCTCCGCCGTTATATCGCGCTGCGGCCCAGCGAGCAATTCGTACCCCACCATAAACTTCTGGACCGTAGCGGATCGCAACAACGGCGGAAAGAAGTGCGCGTGAAAGTGAAACTCAGGGTGATTTTCCCCATCCGTTGGCTCTTGATGGAAGCCCATCGAATAAGGAAACGCCGTCTCAAACAAATTATCGTAGCGAATCGTCAACCTTCTCAGAATTTCCGCGAGATTGCCTTTCTCCGCATCATCCAATTCCGCTAAACTCGCCAAATGCCGCTTGCTCAAAATCATTGTTTCAAATGGCCACACCGCCCAGTAAGGCACAAGCGCTACAAACCCGTCATTCTCACAAACAATCCGCTCGCCGTCCTCCATCTCCAGCCGCAAGTACTCGCACAGCATGCATTTCCCGTTGCCTGCCAAAAACGCACGCATCGCAGCTAGCTCTCTCACGGGAATATTCGGCAATTCCCCGTTCGCCCAAATCTGGCAATGCGGATGCGGATTGCTAGCGCCCATCAGCGCCCCGCGATTTTCGAAGATCTGCACGTGCTTCACCCACGGCACCTCACCGAGCTCTTCGTATTGCTCCGTCCACACCTCCACCACGCGCCGCACCTCTTCCTGTTTCATACGCGGTATTGTCAAATCGTGGCGCGGCGAAAAGCACACCACGCGGCAAATCCCGCGCTCGACGCGCGCAACAATCAACCCGTCTTCGTCCGTTTCGTTTGGAGCGACATTCGGCAGCATCGCGGGATAGTCATTGTCAAAAACAAATGTCTCGGTGTAGGCGAGATTGCGCAACCCCTCTGCACGGGCATTCCCGGGACACAAATAACACTCCGGATCGTATTCGACAGCCGGCGCCGGCGCGGTCTTGTCGACCTTCCCCAGCCACGGCCGCTGCGTCCGATGCGGCGAAACCAGCACCCATTCCCGCAGCAGCGGATTCCAGCGACGGTGAGGCGTTGTGCGAAAGTCTGTCCCGCTCATATTCCGTTTAGTTCGCCCCAGACTTGAATTTGGCTTGTGGAGTGTACTTCGATTCGCAGCAAAGGAGAATCATCAGGAAGAAAATGGTGCGCCCGGAGAGACTCGAACTCCCGACCTTCTGGTTCGTAGCCAGACGCTCTGATCCAACTGAGCTACGGGCGCGCCGTTCAGAAATATTAACATAGCCCTGCGCCGTTCATCCAGCCGCGCCCAATCTCGGCGCTGTATTATTTTGAGACTCTTTTTTCCTTGACAAAAAATAGCTTTTGCGATATGGTACTCACCAGGTAATATTGGGCCAGATGCCCGGGAACGCCAATCTCCTGATTGGCGTTTTTTCTTTTTGCCCTCGTTGCTCGATCCTAACTCTTTTATTTACAACACTTGCGAAGCAACCCGCATTTTTGCACAATTTTGGTGCATTTCGCGCGCTCTAAGCCATTTAGAATGAACACTTATGTAAGTGTTCAAAACAAAGGACTTTATCTATCTTTAGAATGAACACTTACGTAAAAACCCCGGGGGGGGGTACCCCACGATTTCATCCCTGCTGCTTCCCGACTCACTGAGAAATCGGCGCCCGCTCCGCCCGCCCCGGAAACACGCCCTCTACAAGTTGCCCATCTTTCAAGACGGCGACTCCGTTCACCAGCACGAACTGTATTCCGGCCGAAGCCTGTAGCGGCTCCTCAAACGTAGCCTTGTCGATGATCCGCCCCGCGTCAAACACTGTGATGTCCGCGTCAGCACCAACGCGAATTCGCCCCTTGTCCCTGAACACCGGCGCCCTCTTCTCCAAACGCTGCGCTGGCATCAACGTCATTTTGCGCAACGCCGTCATCAAGTCCAGCGCCTTCTCTTCCCTAACATAATGTCCAAGCACTCTCGAAAATGTTCCCTGCCCCCGCGGATGAACCTTCGATCCCGTAATGGGCATCCCATCGCTGGCAATCATCACGATAGGATTGGAGACGGCTGCCCGCGCGGCTGCCTCGGGAATCGAATGAATCACCACGATTCCGCCCTTCTTCCTGTACGTCTCGAACGTCTCCGCCGTCAACCGCTCCCCGGTCTCCGCCCACTGTACGTCCTTATAGGTAATCCCCATGTTTTCTTGCCACCCGGGATCGAAGATCGCGGATTCCAGCGCCGTGCTTCCCGCCGTGTACGGATAGCATTCCGTCGTCACATCTAGTCCATGTTTCTGCGCCCCTGCCACCATCGCAATCAGGTCGGGCGTGAACTTCAGCCCCATGCTTGTAATATGCACCACGTGCAGCGGCGCCCCAGTCGCGACCGCCGCTGCAAGTACTTCTTCGAGGCCCGCAACTCCCGTTGTCGGCTCTTTCAATCCCGCGTATCGAAGATGCACGTGCACGGACGCGCCGTACTTTGCTGCAATTCGGAACATCTCGACAATCTCCAGACGCGTGGCGCCGGGCGTGTAGTTCACTCCCATTCCTTCCGCCAACGCACCTTGCCGGAAGCCGTTTTCCATATCCGCTTTCATCGCGGCGAGTTCGGCGGCAGTTGCTTCGCGATGCGCCGCAGCACCTGTCGCCAGTAATCCTCCCGACAAATCATGCAGCTCTTTCATTCGCACGGGGATATGCCCGATGCTCACGCCATAATTGATCAGGGACTTCCCTTCTCGCTTCGCATACCAACCGGCCACATCCGAGGTCCCCGCTTCAAGCTCCAGCGAAGTCGTCACGCCGTCGTGCGCCTGGAACTGATAGTTTTTCGGCTCCTGCCCATGTTCGTGCAAATCAATAAACCCCGGTGCGACGACGAGCCCCTTCGCGTCCATCGTCGTCTTCCCCTGCAACGAGTCCGCCGAAATTGCGCGAATCTTTCCGCCGCTGATCCCCACGTTGCGGACCGCATCCAAGCCGGACTCCGGATCCATCACGCGCCCATTCGCGATGACGACATCGTACTTTTCGTCGTCCGCAGGCCGTCCCGCACGCACCGCATAACTCAGCGTAATCCCCAGTAGGAGAAACGCTATCCCCGCCGCCACAACCATCCGCAATCGCCGCTGCCGCATCTCCCAACCTCCCTAATCTTGCGGCGCTAAGTCTCTTTCTCCAGACGATTCGTGTCAAAGGAAATTTCGGCCCAGCCTCTTCCGCGATAATTTCAGACAAAAAAAAGCCCGGGTCGCTGGGGGGAGCGACCCGGGTGGGGGTTACTGCTGAGGGGGGCCGGAGGAAAATCGAAAAATTCTTAGTTCACTTGGTGTACGGTCAGCATGCAAATCTTTCGCAGCTCTTCGTACGTGAAAAATGTCTCTTCTTGCTCGCCTGCGCACTCTTTGTGTCCCAATCCAGACTCATGCGAGAGGCGGGTGAGTTCGTTTTCCGAGATTCCGAGCAATAACGCCGCGCGTCCTTGTGTCACATACTTTGGCACTTGGCTATTCATCGTCCTCTCCTCACGCAGGAAGCAACGCCATGGCATCTTCTTCGACGGCTAAAATCATCGTCTTATAGATGTCCACGTCCCAGCCTTCGCCAATTCTCATGCGAACCGTATCTTCGCCATCCTTCAGCAACGTACCCCGTAGCGGCACCTTAATATCGCCTAGCGCTACTTGCAGCACGACTGACTGCCCTAACCAGGTTGCGTATGCGCTGTCCATTCCCTCTCCTGACAATGTGCAGGCCTCGCTGACGGGAACAGAATCGCTGACCACTCCGCGGACGCCAATGGTACAGCGAGGGTACTAGACTAGTAAGTTGGTACTACCTTTTCAGACCCCCAGAAATTTGCCCCGATTTGGCACAAAGTACGCACGTACTGTCTGTTCAGGACGCCCGGTCCATTGGGAAATAGAGGTCTGGCTGGCATTCTCTGGCCATGACGCGTCCCCATCATTTACTGCAGAGCGCTGGGCCAGGCGCCCCACCAGCAAGGGCAGGCATAGGCCTAGCGCTGGGCGGCGGCTTTGCTCGTGGGTTCGCCCATCTCGGGGTCCTCCAGGTTCTCGAGCAGAATCACATACCAATCTCATTTATTGCCGGGACGAGCGTCGGCAGTATCCTCGGCGCGGCCTACGCCAGCGGCGCGCCACTCGCGCGCATCATTGCTACCTGCCGCACACTTCGTTTCCGCGATATCGCCAGGTGGCGTGTTTCGCGGCTGGGACTAGCCAGCAATCACCGTCTCGGTGACCTGATTGAGCAGGTTTTCGAATCACGCCGCTTCGAAGACCTCCAAATTCCCATGGCCGTGGTGGCAACAGATCTTGGCAATGGGGAGCCCGTAGTATTTACCCACGGAAATTTGTGTGAAGCCATCCGCGCGAGCTGTGCCTTCCCTGGATTGTTTGAACCCGTACAAATCGGCACGCGCTGCCTCGCCGATGGTGGTCTCGTCGCTCAAGTTCCCACCCAAGCCGCCCGGGAACTGGGCGCCACGCACGTGATTGGGGTATCTGTCGGCCTCGAAGATGGACAGCGCGGAGCCCCTTCCAACATCTTCCAAGTCGTCTGCCGCGCCGTTAGTGCTGCGCAAAAACATCAGCTCGAAATATGGGAACGCCACGCGGACCTTGTTCTCCGCCCCGACGTCCAGTCCTTGGCCTGGGATGATTTCGACCGCGCGGACGAAGCCATCGAGGCCGGCGCTGCGGCCACGCGACGCGCGCTTCCCCGCATCCAAAAACTCCTTACCCCGGCTCAGGACTCACACATCCAATACCAGGCCCGGCTCGAAGCCGAAGCTCAAAGTTATCTCTGGCTTGCGGAGGCATCCCGATGATTCGCCCAACCGGTTTGATCGCTGCCATTATGGCTTCCGTCGTTCTCTGGCATGAATGCGGAGAAGATGTCGGCGTTTTCTGCTACCGTATTGGATTGGGTGCTTTCACGACGATGCGCTCGCGCGCGCTCGTACCGGTGCCTGCTTCTCAATTCAACCTGTCGAGGAACCGTTCCGCTTGCTCCAATCCATCCTCCACTTTCTCCACTCGCTCTATAGCACCGATGGACTTCGAGAGCTAATACGCTCTGGCGGCGCTCCTCTTGTCTGCACGATCGTCTTTATAGAAACCGGCTTCTTCGTCGGCTTTTTTCTTCCCGGCGACTCGCTTCTCATCACCGCAGGCATCTTTTCCGCCGCCGGCGTTATTCCCCTGAAATGGCTTTTGCTTCCCGTCATGTTTTGCGCCATCGCAGGTGACCAAGTCGGGTATTGGATTGGCCGTTCGGCGGGTGTCGCCCTCTACCGCCGCGAAGACTCCCTCTTCTTCCGCCGCAGCCATCTCCAGCGCGCCCACGATTTTTACGAAAAATACGGCGGCAGAGCCGTCATTCTCGCCCGTTTCGTCCCCATCATCCGAACGTTTTGCCCGCCCGTCGCCGGGGCCGCGAAAATGCCCTACTCCCGCTACCTGATGTTCGATGTTTGTGGCGGAGTGCTCTGGATTAGCGCCACGATTTTGGGCGGCTACTCGTTAGGCCATCTCATCCCCAATATTGGCCAGTACATTCACTATGTAATTGCTGCGGTTATTGTTCTTTCCATCCTCCCTGCAGTCATCGGACTGCTGCGCTCACGGGGTTCCTCGAACCCCCCTGCTTCTCCGGTCTCTGCCAGCGACAAAGCTAACTAGCTCATGGCTGCTACCAAACTCAAGGCCATTATCTTTGACATAGGCCGTGTCCTCGTCCGCATCGATGTTGGCCGTGCAATGCAAGGCCTCGCCTCGGGTGGTTCCCTCTCGCCCTCCGAACTATGGACCGCTATCGAGAAGGATCCACGATGGCCGGACTGGCAAGAAGGTCGCACGTCTGCCCGCGACTGGTATCTCCATCTGACGAAGCGCTTTGGGGGGAACTTCACTTTCGAGCAGTTTACGGAAGTCTGGAATCGCGTCCTCGATCCCAATCCGATTCAAGAGGATGCGTTCCTAAAAAACCTTTCCAAGCACTATCGCCTTGCTCTCCTCTCCAACACAGATCCCATTCATGTGCAACATTTGGAAGCTTCTTACAGCTTTTTCGCGTTCTTTCCCGTTCGCATCTACTCCTGCGCTGTCGGTGCAAGTAAGCCCAATCCTCTCATCTACAAGGAAGCTCTGCGCGCCCTGAAAATCAAAGCGAACGAAGCCCTTTATATCGATGACATTGCAGCCTATGTCGAAGCCGCAAAGCGTCTCGGGATGGCCGGGATACAGTTTCAATCTCCAGCCCAGCTAACATCTGATCTCAAATCCCTTGGCGTGGAGTTGTCCTGATTGCTTCAGAAGCGTAAGAAACACCGAACTGGGTCTTTCCCGGGTAAAGATTGCTAGGACTAGTACTGCCCTGTTTGACCGGCCTGTTCCAGCATTTTCCACAACCCTCATTTTTTCATAAGCTTACAACCATCTTCGCTCCTTGTTCCCTGTCCCACCTTTGGCTTGTCAGTTGCTTTCTCTCTGTTACGGGCCGATTAAGAATCAAAATCGTTCGCCCACATTAGGGTGAGGAGAAAACACTTTTTATGTCAGAGGAACACATCATCGAAACGAGAAACGGTTCAGCTTGGCAGTTGCCAGCGATCATCGTATTAGGCTTGGTCGCGCTTGCCGGTTTGGGATTTGGTTGGAGCGCTTCGTCAAAGCTTGACTCAACGAAACAGGACGTTGCTACGGAACTCAAAACAACTCAGCAGTCCGTACAGCAGGACATGTCTTCCATGAAGGACCGCATTGCGCAGGATGAGAAGGCCAACGCAGACCTGCAGGGCGATCTAAAGGTTGTCACAGACAAGCTGAAGATTACCCAAGGCCAGCTGAAAAAGGCTCGCCTGCAGGCCGAAACCGTCGCGAAAGAGAACGCCGAAACCACACAAAAGCTCAGCGCTCTTGACACTTCCGTCCACACCGAACTGGCCACCAAGGCCGCTACGGATGACGTGAAGAACGTTGACACGAAGGTCACCGCCGTCAGCGCCGATCTCGACACCACCAAGCAAGACCTGAAGATGGCCAAGAGCGAGATGGGCACCCTGATCGCCCGCAACCACGATGAAGTCGACCAACTCCGCCGCCTAGGCGAGCGCGACTACGTCGAATTCACCATCGCCGGCAAGAACAAGCCCCAGAAGGTCGGCAACGTAACTGTCGAACTGAAGGGCGTAAACCAGAAGAAGAACCAGGTTAACCTGACCATGACCGTCGAAGACAAGCGCTTCGAGAAGAAGAACCGCGCCCTCAACGAGCCAATCTTCTTCTACATCTCCGGGACGCATATTCCGGAAGAGATCGTGGTCAACAAAGTCGGCAAGGATCAGGTCAGCGGCTACGTCAGCATCCCGAAGGCCAATTCGCAGGCAGCGAGCGCCTCGAACACCTCCGGAAACTAAGACATAAACAGCACCCTCGGCCATTACGGCCAATGAGGCAACGAAGCGGGCGGGAATTCCTGCCCGCTTTGTTTTTTGCCGCCCCTTTTGTGGCTGTTCTAACAGGACCTGCTTCTCGCTTATTATTGCGACCCTTTCCGGTTTCTCCTCAATCTCCGCTAAGATGGAAGCGAGAACAGCGGAGAACCGTTTGCATCAGACTTCCTTCATCTTGTACATCGCCATCGATGACCTGATTTCCACTCGGGGGAAGATGGTTCCCGGACTCGACGAATTCACAGCCGCCCTGGATCACCACGGCATCCCTGCCGTGTTGGTCACCAGCCGCACTCGCCTCCAAATGGATGATCCCCGCCGTAAACTCTCCCACAATCACCCGTTTATCGCTGAAGACGGCTGCGGGGTCTTCCTCCCTGAAGACTATTTTCACCTGCGGCCACACGCATCCCACGCCCAGCCCCGCGGTACACCTACCGTCCGCCTGGGACGGTTTACCTGTCTGCCGGTCGCCCAGCAGCAGCCGGCTGCCTCGGAGGCGTTGGAGACCCTGGCTATCGAGACAGGCGTATCCGTTGTGCCGTTGCGCTCTCTTCCTCCACGCGAGCTGGCTCAGAATACGGATTTGCCATTGCGCGAAGCGGAACTCGCGCGGCAGCGTGACTTTGACGAACTCTTTTTCTTTGCAGGGGCTACTGAAGAGGACATGCAGAGCTTTCAGGCTGCGGCTCGCACGCAAAATATTCAGCTTCGCCCACGCGGTGTGCTCTGGTCTTTGGCTATCGGTCCCAGCGTCCGCCACTGCGTCAGTGAACTTTCCAAACTCTACGACCGCGCTCTGCGATCCCACGCACGCACAATCGCCATCGCCACACCCGGTCAAGAGACCGCGTTGTTCGCAGCTTGCGATCGTGCCATTCTGCTCAGCGACAAAGCCGGGCATCCGGCCGATGCTCCTCTGGATGAAGCGCAGCCTAAGTCCAGTCGAGTAATGGAACTACCACTCCGTGCCGACGACACCTGGGATCAAGTCCTCGCCAACCTCTCCGCACGAAAGTAGTCGAGAATTATTTCCAAAGGACAGGTTTGGAAACAAAGTGTCGGTTATGCGACTACTTTTCCACACCTTCGACATGATCGCTAAATCTCGTCTTTTTTTTCGGTCTGGCAAATCTCTTGTTTTCGCGAGGATAGCTATTCCCTCGGCTCCACAGATGGTGGCCATTCGATTGCCTTTTGTTCAGTAGGTGTTAGGCTTCCGTACATGTATTTAACCCATCGGTTAAACACGGTCCATCGAGAATTTCGGCAGGCCGAGTACTAGGAGAACCCTGACTATGGAATGGCTCGTTCACAAGCTACGCATCCCGGCTTCTGCATCCTCCATGGGAATTCTTTTGACCATCTGCATTATCACCATGGGTCTCATGTCTGTTGCTTTGCTGTGGCAAGCGCAAATCATTGCCAATCAGCGCGAAGCCATTCAGTGGCTCGAAACCCTGAAGTTTGGTGGATAGTCTTCCCGTCCAGCCCCTGCTGACGCCAGGCGCGCGCCCCTCCGCGTGCCTGGCCCCCCTCTCGTGCCTCATTTCAGCTTTGAGCTTTATCGATAAGTCTCAATAAATAATCTGCTGCGACTTTTCGATGCATTTGTGTTCCAATGTGTCTACAGGGGATTTCTAAACTTCAGGAGATATTCTGTGAAGCGTATTCTGAGTTTGATTCTGCTCGCAGCAACACCTGCCGTTTATGTCTCAGCGCAGCAAACCGGTAGCAACACGCAACCCGGACTGGAAACCTCGACCAGCAATGGCCACCCGCAATCCTCAAATGCAGCGTCATCGCATGACCGGCACCATCGAAGGCATCGTACCAGCCGCCATCGGCGGCATCACCGTACTCCGGCCAGCACTAATTAACAGAAGCGGGAACGAGATCAAAAAGGGGGAGCCTGGCGGCTCCCCCTTTTTGCTAATTTGCTGTGTCGTCTCCGAAGCGCGCTAACTGCACGTATGTTTCGAGAGCGACGCGCACCGCAAAAGCGGTGTGATCAGCGTTGGTACAGCTCTAAGCCCGGTGGAGTCATGTCCCCTCCGGAGCTCACTGAGCTCTCGCCTTCCGGTTTACTCTCTCGCGAGGTAGTTTGCAAGCGAAGAACGGTCGAAGCAGAGAATTCCACAGGGGAAATCCCGGTTCTCGCCAGTTCAGCGGTTTACTTGATGAAGAGGGTTTCCCGGAGCTGATCCCTGCTCACGAAGGATTTCATGGTGCGGAAACGGCTGAACAAGTCCTGTATTTCCCGGTTCTGGTAGACCTTCTGCGCCGGACACAGAACGTTCGCCGAGATAATCTGAAGAGAGTTGGAATCCGCAATGCGGTAGCGTTGGAAGCCTTCGGGCTTCTTGCTGTGGAAAAGAGCGAAAACGACGCCTCCCGGACGCAACCACTCCGTCAAGTTCGCAATGGTTTGTTTGGCAAACGCCGGCTCCAGATAATCCAGCAGATCCCAAGCCAGAACGGCATCGAAGGAAGCGCGTGGGTACTGCATATTGGATTCGAGGAAGCGAGCCGCGCGTCCAGCGGGAGTCATGTCCACATTATCGGAAACAACATTTGCGCCCTGCAGCCGTTGCTCTTCTTCGTTCAAGAAATCCTTCCACTCGCGAAGGATGTCTTCCGAGGACACGCGGAACCCGCGCTCGATGAAAAAGCTGAGGGTCGTTTGCCAAGCTGGGCCGAGATCCAAAAGAGTTCCTCGGCCGAGGCCATCCAGGTTCCACAAAAACTCTTTCAATCCATTGGAAATGCGCGTGGAGCCAGGCGCGTCCGGAGGGCGAGGCGATCCCACCGCAGGGACGGACGCCATACTACGCTTCCCTCCGTTTTGCGCGATAGGCCGCGAAACGTCGCGGCCTGCGCTACTTCCAGTACCAACGCCGATGCCAAATTTATTGAGGAAACTCATGGATCAATCCGCCGCCGTTCCAGAATTTAACGAAATCGGTGCCGGCGACTTCCCCGCTGGCCCGGAAGCTGCTGCTGCTGCAGCTTGCGATTCTCCGCTCTTCCCTGGGTATTTTCCCGCTTCCACTTTCCCTCGGAGCATAGCGCCGTCTTCAATCGCCAAGCGTTCGGTTTGCACTTCACCAATGATTTGGCCGGTGCTCCAGAGTTGCACCTTGTCGCGCCCGGAAACCTTTCCTTCCACCTTCCCGCGAACGATCACTTCGCGGGCAGACACGTCAGCTTTCACGGAACCGTTGGGCCCGATCGTCAAACTGCCGTTGGTAAGATTCAGTTTCCCATCGACTTGGCCGTCGACGAAGAGATCTTCGCTGCCGGTAACCTCGCCCTTTATCTTTATGCCCTGGCTAATGCAGGCCGCGGCCTTGGAAGACACAGGTACTTCTCGCGGAGTCTCGCGAATTGGGGAGGAAATGGGGCTTGGCGTGCTTGTTGCGCCCGCAGGTGCTGTGGAAATCTCAGGCACTCCTTGGGGCTTACCGTCTTCTTTTTTCCACATCTGACACCTCGACTGCGAAAATTGGATTTTCGAAGCCGCCGATCGAGTGCTGGGGGGAACCGCGACTCAGAAGCGTGAACATATTACAGGACTTAGCGGCTGTAAACAAGTATGCAGGGTAGCAAATCTAGCGTGTTTCCTAAAGAGCTACACCACATTTGGTGGTTTCGGTCCGGCTATAGCCACTACGGATTGCGATGGGTTGGGGGCTTGCCGGTTCCGTTTTAGTTGCAAATCTCGACCTTCCGTAGAGTGATTCCACGAATTACCACAATGTGAATTATTATTTACTGAAATTATTTGCGGGCGCGAATTTGCAGTCGCATCGCTCACTGATCCGGCCGAATACTTTTCTACAAATAAAAAAACAAGCCGCGCGCCGAACCTCACAAAAAAATTGCAGCGTTATGCGTTTGGATCGAGCCCGCGCAGGTGCGCCGCTGCTTGTTCAGGGAGTTCCGCGTTGAAGTAAACCTCTTTGATGCTGTACGACTTGCTGCGCCGTTCCAGGATCGGCATGATTTCGATGTGCCAGTGGTAATCATCCGCGAGCGTTTTCCAATATCCCGCCAATTCGCCCTTCTTACTCTTCGTATTGGGGGCCGTGTGTACGACAAGATGATAAGCGGGTGCCACTTTTTCCAGCCTGCGCAGCACACGCCCCAATAGCGCTGCGAGTTGCTTGCGGTTGGAACCGGGCCTGGGCTGTTCAAACAGTTGATTGTGCCGCCGGTGCATCACCCAAACTTCGTAAGGAACGCGCGAAGCATAAGGGCATAGCGCATAGTAGTCTCCTTGCACATCCACGATGCGCTTGCCTTGCTTTTCTTCCTGGCGGACAACGTCGCAGAAGATGCAGCGCTCCTTGTCTTTGAACCAGTCGTGCGCAGCGTGCAACTCGTATTTAACCCGTCGTGGGACGAAGATTGTCGCGGTCACTTCGGAATAGGCGTGGGGCCATTCCTCACCAGCCAGCACGCCCCGATTCTTGAAGACGCTGACATATTTAAACCTGGCGTCTTTTTTTAAATCGGCGATGCGCGCTCCCCAAACCCATAGGATGCGTTCCAATTCTTCGTCGCTGAACTGCGTCATCGGTTTATTGTGCTCGGGTGTCTCCACGATGACTTCATGAGCTCCAAGGGGGCCCATCTTGTCGTACATGCCCTCCGCCAAACGCCCAGGATCTCCCTCGACGCGGTATAAAGGCTCCGGATGTGGCACCACGCGCACTTGCCACGGACCTTCCGGAGGCCAACTTAGAATCGGCTTTAGTTTTTCAATTTTTCCGGGATCGAACGGACATTCGGGAACGAATTCGCCGGTGGCTTCTCGCTGGCCAAGAACAATCCAACTCTGTGTTATGGGATCTTTTCGGAGTTCCATTCAGGTTTCTTTAGCAGCTTGAGAAATGGCGACCGCCCACACGGCTTGCCCGGTGGAAACGTCCAAGAAAATCGATTTGCGACGTCAGTACAAGGTCTTCTCGCATTCGCGTAGTTTGTTTGTCCCCTCTACAATTGTCAAGCAACCGGCTTCAAAATTCTAAATTTCCTTGAGCGTGCTATTCTCGCTCTTCATATGGAACCCACTGACGCTGACATCTCTTTTATGCGGTTTGCGCTAGAGGAAGCACGAGCCTCCGCAAACGCGGGCGAAGTTCCCATCGGCGCGTGCCTTGTCCATGACGGCAAAATTCTGGCCAAGTCGGGCAATCGAACGATTCGCGACTGCGACCCCACGGCGCATGCGGAAATCATCGCGATTCGCGAAGCGGCACGTACACTCGGCAACTATCGAATGGCTGGGACTACTCTCTACGTCACGATTGAACCCTGCAGTATGTGCGCCGGCGCGATTATCCAAGCCCGGATCCCTCAACTCGTGTACGGTGCAGACGATCCCAAAGGCGGCGCGGTCCGTTCCTGTTTTCAGATCCTCAGCAACTCGAGTCTGAATCATCAGGTAGAAGTTCTCCCCGGCGTTCTCGCCGCGGAATGTGCCTCCATTCTTCAGACCTTCTTCGCGGCGCGCCGTTAAATCCGGCTTCGACGAAGGCGCCGCGATGCACTACGCCCGAAAAGGCAAACAATTGTTGAGGCTGGCCTTCGAATCGCACCAAACGACTAAGTTGCTGGAGCGCTACAAAACTGCTCGTTAGCTTAGAAACCTGGATTGCTCGAAGCTAAAACCCTTGCTACGATTGAAGCTCCACCGACCGCGGAGAGGTGACTGAGCGGTTGAAAGTACTCGCCTCGAAAGCGAGCGTACGGGAAACCGTACCGTGGGTTCGAATCCCACCCTCTCCGCCACTACACTATTTTCAATAGTTTAGAGGATGCGTTACC
>Ga0210403_10000971_pt1 | contig 28099 bp, 33 predicted proteins | sample IncBWC19MmetaG_FD_150863 | JGI IMG/M metagenome (GOLD analysis project Ga0210403, IMG submission 150863) | Forest soil microbial communities from Barre Woods Harvard Forest LTER site, Petersham, Massachusetts, United States - Inc-BW-C-19-M | ecosystem: Environmental > Terrestrial > Soil >...
CAGGGATATTCCTGAATAACAGCAAGCGTATCGCCGAAGAGCGAAGGCACAGCAAATGCCGGCGAGAACCAGAATTGCGAACCTGGATGATACGGCAGTTCCTGCGAACCGATAGTCCTGGCAAGCGGTGGTACATCGGGCGGAAGAATATATGAAGGCTGCAAAACAGACGGCGGATGGAACGGCAGATCTTGCAATGTCAGTAGTCGTCCGATTTGAGGCAGCGCTGCAACGTTGCCGGGGATTAACGCACTGCCTAAGCTCGGCAACGGATGGAATGGCGCCTCTTGAACAATTACTATTCTTCCAACTACACCCGGAACTGCCATGGGCGGAGGCGGAGGCGCTCTTAATATTGAACTGGGATGATACGGCAGCTCTTGCAGCGTAAGAAGGCGTCCGACTTGCGGAAGAAGCGCAACGTTTCCTGGAATTATCGCATTAATCAGCTTCGGTAGAGGATGGAACGACCTTTCTTGAGGATTTTGTAATGTTCCTACCTGCGGCAGTGCCGCGACATTAGCAGAAATTATTGCAGCGCCCAGCTGCGATTTCGGATGATCCGGCAATGTCTGCAGCGTTAGCAGCTGTCCAATCTGAGGCAGCGCCGCCACGTTGCTGGGAATAAGCGCCGAGCGTAAAACCGAACTAGGATGAAACGACCTTTCTTGAGGATTTGTTAATGCACCTACCTGCGGCAATGCTGCAACGTTAATAGAAATAACTGCTGGCCAAAGATTCGACGCAGGGTGGAATGGCGCCTCCTGCTGTATAATCAGCTTTCTTGTTTCCGGCAGCACCGCCGCAGCCGGGACTCTGTCAAAGAACTTGGAATCGGGATGGAACGGCTGCTCCTGCTTCGTAATCAGTGTGCGGTATACCGCCGGTAATTGCGGCACTGGAAAAAACGAAGAAGAAAGCCGCGATGCAGGATGGAACGGCTGCTCCTGCTTTACAATAAATTGCTTAGATTCGGCGGCAATAATAGTAAGACCGGGCGGCACAGAGCGGCCCATTATCGGAGTATATGTCGGAGGCTGCTCGGCATCGACGAAAACACCGTTCATCATTACCGGCGAAGTAGATGCTTTTCCAATCTGTGTTACAGCTTGATACCATGGAGGCAGTTCTTGAGTTGTCATAATCGGCTGGGTAATAAGGGCAACATCCGGTCCCTGGGTACCGAAAATGAGCACCAACGGCGAATATACAGGAACTTCGTACCTTGTAACCGCAATAGCCGCACCCGTAGAAGTAAAAACGGATGGCTGCGTTATTTTCGCAGGAGTCAATACAGGCGTAAATGTCGGCGGCTGCTCGGCATCGACGAAAATACCATTCATCATTATCGGTGCCGAAACCGGAGGAATGACCGGATCTAGAAACGCCCCCGGATGATTCATTGGCAGCTCTTGCCGTGTTACTACTCTGCCGGGTTGAGGAAACACAACAACAGTATCCGGAATTCTTGCGTTGCCCAAGCGCGACCGGGGATGGAAAGGCTGCTCTTGCGATGTGAGCACAGGCATGGTCGGAGGCATAGTGATGTTGCCGACGATTACTGAACTGCTCAATCGTGGCAGCGGATGAAACGGCGGCTCCTGGGTAGTCCTCAATCCCCCGACCTGCGGCGGTGCCGCGACATTGCCAGGAATTACCGCGTTGCTCAGTTTCGAGAACGGATGGAACGGCTGCTCTTGCAGCGTAAGAACACGTCCGATCTGAGGTATGACGATATTGCTGGGAAGCACGGCGCTGCCTAACCACGGCAGCGGATGGAACGGCGTCTCCTGTATGGTCTTCAATCCGCCGATCTGAGGCGGCGCGGCAGCACCGCCAGGAATCACCGCACCGCCTAGCTTTGATGACGGATGTGAAGGTTGCTCTTGCAGCGTAAGCAAGCGTCCAACCTGGGGCAAAGCAGCGATATTGCTGGGGATTAAGGCGTTGCCTAAGCACGGCGACGGATGATAAGGCCATTCCTGTACGGTTTTCAGCACTCCAACTTCCGGCAGCATTGCAAAAGGCGGAAGCGGCGGTGAACCGAACACCGAGCCGGGATGAGAAGGATACTCCTGTCTTATGATAAACTCGCCAACCTGCGGCGGTGCTGCAACGTTGCCAGGAATTACCGCACCGCCTAGCTGCGACTTCGGATGATCCGGCCATGCTTGCAAAGTAATAAGCTGGCCTATTTGCGGCAAAGAGGCAACATTGGTCGGAATAAGCGGAGTATTCAGCATCGACGGCGGATGGAAAGGCTGCTCCTGCAATATCAGTATCCGCCCTATCTGCGGCGGCGTAAGCATCACCGGATTGATAAATATCGACTGCGGATGGAAAGGCTGCTCTTGCAGAGTCAACAGGCGTCCGACCTGGGGCAAAGCAGCGATATTGCTGGGAATTATTGCATTAAGCAGCCTTGATGCCGGGTGGAAAGGCTGCTCTTGTGAAATGATAAACTCACCGACTTGAGGCGGCGCTGCAACATTGCCTGGAATAAGCGGAGCGCTCAATATCGGCAACGGGTGGAAAGGCGATTCCTGAGTGGTTTTTATTGCTCCTATCTGCGGAAGAGCCGCAACGTTGCCGGGGATTATCGCATTGCTCAGATTTGATGACGGATGGAAGGGCAATTCCTGCTGTACGATTAACCTTCGAACCTCAGGCGTTATCTGAACTAATGGCATTATCCGAGGCGAGACATTCGGCGGCGGATGAAACGGCTGCTCGGCATCGACAAAAACGCCGTTCATCATTACAGGAGATATACCAGGAGCAACACCGGAAAGCAGCATCGACCGTGGCTGATCCGGAGCATCTTTGATAAGTGAAAGTATGGCCGAGGGAGTCGTTCCGGCTGCTGCGCCGCCAGCCTGAGCCAGCGCGTCGGCAATTATTATCCAGCCGGATGGCGCGCCGCCAAAGGCAATACTGACCGATGTTTCCGTTGTGGAGACTACTCTATACTCCACGCCGCATGACGAAGCATTAGTCCCAGAACTCTCAACTATGGACTTTGCAAGTGTCCCGGTCGTTCCGGCCATCGCGCCGGCAGTTTGCGTGATATTGTCCGATGTGCCGGTCGATGCAATAAGCATCGTGGCGGCAGATGTAGTCGATACCCCTGTTACAGTTGGTGCCGTCGCCGTAGTAGCCACAGCAATGGCCGGCAGCGACGCATTGATGTCGAAGGGCGCTGTTTGATATACGGTTCCGGTAAACCCGGTTACCGCATAAATCACCATCGAAGCAGCGTCGAAATTCGTCGTCGCGGTGAAGGTAACAGTGGCCTTGGTTAGGGTAAGGGCGCTGGCAGCATACGCCCAGAACCGAAAAAGAACTGTTTTCGCGCTGCCCTGCCCGCCAGAGTTCTGATGTCCGCCGATTGGGCGAGCCGTCCACCCAGAGGTGACGGCAGTACCGCTTGTGACCGCAACGCTGCAAGCCGATGGAAAAGCTCCCGCTGTAACCCATTCAGCGGTCACCTCAACGATTACTATATCGCCCGCGTTGGTAGTCGATAAGCCGGTTGCATTTACGACTGTCTTTGCGGCAGTCGCAATTCCGGATTGTACAGTACCGTCAAGTGCAAGGGCCATTTATCAAACGAAGACACTGTTCATTGCTGTCATCGAATGAGAAGAGCTGGGAGAAGCGCTGTGCAAATTTGACGAAGAATGAGAAGGCTGCTCGGCATCGACAAAAATAAACCCTGTCAAGATCGATGCCGGAACTGGAGGAGTCGGAGCTGCATCGGATCCTTGAACACCAAAGGTAAATACCAAAGGAGAAAATACAGGGACTTCCTGACGATTTGCTATCATGCATCACCCATGTTCATCTCACATGATCACCAACGATCAACTCATGCGCAGCCAAAAAGATATCAGGCTTGCACGGATAAAATTCACCTTTCACACCGCGGATAACGTAGTCCCCAGGAAGAACGCGCATAACGCCCTCCAATGTTTCGATTACAATTTCACCGCCGCCCTGATCGGACCACATCGCACGCATACAGGGTTGATGCACAAATTGCTGCGCGCTCCACCAAGAGCCGTCAAACAACCATGCATCGACTACTACCGACTTATTATAATATCTAGCCATGCGGCAGCAGCGGCATATTTCTTGGATCGAGCAAATTCAGCAGCGGCGGCAGCTCCTTTTCTTTTTCTTCCTTGCGGGTGAGACCGTCATCGAACTCGATCTCCGCTCCCACCAGCTTATCGGCAAGAGCCCCGGCATGCTCGCGATGAGCACGATAGAATTCCTGCACCTCGTCTCTTTTCATCCATACCCACAAATCGGTTTCCGGACAGGCGAGAGTCTGTCCGCAAAAGCGACAGTGGACGGTCAGGCGACGACCGCCTGACGCCACTTGCAGCGCAAAACCGGATGCTGGCATTTTCAATCTTTTGGAATGCTGCGGCCTTGGTTTCGCGCTTCAACGATCTGATCCCGTGAAAATGTCATAGGATATTGATGCGGCGGCCCTATGACTTTCACCGTGACCGATGCCGACACGCCTGAGTAATCGGAGGCTGAGTTAAACTCAACCTCAACCTCCGAATCGCTCAAGGTATAAAGAGCGTCAGATACGACCTGACGCAAGCCAGGAGATACGCCGCTGGCATGCGCCAGTTCTTCCAGGGCATCGTTTCGATTGATGCCCCTGAACTTTACATTCATGGTTACTCCTTTTTTTCAATGATCATATAGCGTTTACGCTCGATGTCTCCTACGCGTCTACGTAAGAGATCAATCTCTTTACAGTTCTCACCTGACGTGATAGCTGTAATGATGCTGGTGATGATTATAGCTACTGCGATAGCTACTATTGAAACAGTACCTATAACCTCTAGCATCGTTACTCCTTATTCTTCAATGGTTACTTCGTACGAGCTGCCGCTCGCATCCACACCGGCAATATTGCGACAAGCAATTTGCCCATTCAAAGCGCCGGTATTGCCGGGACCGACGCACCACCATGGATTGGCAAGAGGCATAACGATCATGCCGACGCCGCCTTGCGCATTCCAATCCTGTGCCCAAAGATTGCCGGCGGGATCGGCCTGAAGCGTCGATGCAAGGGAGAACGTGCCGACGCGAGAACCGAACGATGTGTAGTTCGGCTGATGATAGGCACTGGTAAGCGCCGTAAACGTGCCGGCTGCGGCAGTAGTCGGCCGCGTCCAGCGAGTGCGGTAAGCGGTAGACGTTGTCAAGCGTCCGCCCCAGCCGATCGCTATAACCTTACCGAAGATGTTGGCGGACTGCGTATCCCAGGTCCAGTTGTCAGTGGTGGTCTGCGGCGTAAAAGCACCGTTTCCCGAAGTCATCGTAGGCATTGTAGTGTCTCCTGCTTCACGTCGGATCACCAGCTCCGGTATCTATGCCAAGTACCTTGGCATTCTGCTGCTTGTGGTAAGTCTCGTTCACAGCGCGAATGATCTGATCTTCCTGCGATCCTGCGCACTGCTTTGATTTGTGCATGATTTCGTAGCATGCAAAGCACAAGGGCTTGCCGCAAACGTAGCACATGCCGCCCTGCGCTTGCCATTTATGCTTCTTTACGGGCCGAGGACAATGGCCGCAGCCTAGAAGATCGTCCTGCTCGAACCTGCCGCCCGAGGCGCGATCATCATTAAGAAAATAACCGGATTGGTTGAAGATCGATTTCATCAATGATACCTAGGCAAATAGAAGGTAAACCCACGCTGACTGCCGGGAATAAGAGGAGGAGCAACCGGCGCCTGAGATCGAATTTCGAATGTAAACGCTGTAAATACTGCCGTCGTATTGGAAACCGACGTAGCACCGGAATTAGTGCCGCGAGCAGCTTCCTGAAGCGAGGCCCATTCGACCGATCCATATCCTAGCCCGCTGCTTGTCGTTAGATCGCTGGTCCAGCCTGCCGGGGCTGGCGGGGCTGTAGTATTGATATTGGATACAATGTTAACCACGAGACTATCGGCTGCCGTGGTTATAATTGCGCCGCATGTGATCACGGTAACCGCACTGCCGGAATTAGAAGTGCTGGCACCGATTGGCGCTGGCGTATAGATGGGAGCCGCATACTGCACAATCTGAGCTTGGAGCGTTTCAAGAGTTGTAATATTGAACGTCGGCGCTGTCTCGGTGCCATCGATAATTCTCCAGGCAATGACCGATGGATGAGCGCCGCCTTGATTGATTGTCGGACCGATTGTCCATGATGATGATCCGGAGCCAAGAGATATCGTCTCCGGACTAGTATTGCCTGTAGCCCGCACCTCGGCGACAAGCAGATTGCCGTTGACCCGCGATCCAGGCAGCGCAGGCGTGATGCTAGCAGCAGTCGCAGTAGCAAACGTGCCGTTGTTCAGAAATGACGGAAACGAAGTCGCAAGAGTCGTGGCATTTATCGGAGTACATTGAGCGCTCGTATTACCAGCCACATCGAATGCCGAAACAGAATAGGAATAGGTGGTATTTGAAGAAAGTCCGGTATCGTTATACGAAGTCCCGGCTGTTGTGGTTACAAAAATCCCGTTACGATAAAAGTTATACCCAGTCACGCCTACATTATCGGTAGACGCATTCCAAGAAAGGTCTATCTCCGAGGTGGATATAACAACAGCGGCCAGCCCGGTAGGAACAGTAGGCGGAGTAGTATCTGCAGCAATACCTTGATTGGTAATGATTTCTACATCAACTGCGCCGCCGGATATCGTCGTCCCGACCCACGGCTGGAACTGATTCTCAAGAAGCCATACGGCACCCGGCGCAGCGCCAAGGTTATCCGATCCAAGCGATCCAGTAACGCTTGTCGGCGTAATCGTACGCAGCCCGACCTGCGTCAAATCGATAATCGGATTGAATGCCGAGCTGATTGCTGCACCCAGCAGTGTAACTGCGTTATTGAATTGACCTCCCATCTGCAGCAAGCCGCCGCTGAATGCGGTGCGCACATTTATCTTCATGCTGACAAGCGTACCATGCACAGCGATAAGACTTTGCGCTGTGCCGATATTGCCGGTATGCGTCAGCTTCCAATACGAACAGATAGGAGTATGCGGCGTTGGATTGTTCGACCACGCAACGACCCTATCGCATCCGGTTGTACCGGTAATCGTAAAATCCGGACATTCATGCACGCCAAAAGTATAAGTATCTGCCGGCAACAGCGCCGAAAACGTATTCGCCGGCAATGTCGTAGAAATATGCAATGTATCTGTACCGGTCGATCCGGTAACCGTCATATCAAGAATCTTGAAAAACAGGTAGGTTCCATGCGTCCCGATAACGCGGCACCATGTTCCAAGCGTAGCCCATGTTGGAGGGCCTCCGCTTCCTACATTACGTTGACGCGAAAAGACACCGTTCAAAAACGTATAAGCGCCTGCTCCGAAAATATCACTTTCGAAAGGACCGGTCGGCCAGTCGAATGTCGATATTACACTGTTTGTTATAGACGCCGTCCTGCTCGCACCGTAAGAAGTCGGCCCAAGGCCCAGCTCACCGATTGTTGCACTAGTAATGTTGGTATTCTTGCCGCACCCGGTCAATTGGGTGATGTTCGCCCCGGCAAGAACGTTTACAGTATTCGGTGACGGACTCTGGAAAAAGAAGCCGTGAAACGTGCCGCTGAAATTCGCCGTATCTGAGAGCTTATCCATTTCGCCGGATTGAGGCGATGTGAATCCGTTAACGTTGTATACAAGATTGCGGCTTGAGTAGATGTGGCCAAGCTGGTTTAGCGATGTCGATGCATTGCCTCCATTAAACGTTACGCTCTTGCCGATGCAGTTAACATTGCCAAGCACGTCAAGCTGAAGACTGTTATACGTATGCGTGCAGTTCCAATTCGGCTCCAATATATAAAGCGTCGCCGGACCGCCAAAAAATGTCGACCCTCCCCAATTACCCGGAAGAGTGGACTTATAGGAATTGTTAAGCGGCGACTGCAATGTCAATGCACCGCCGGCAATCCCCGTTATGAATACATACTCGAAATCCTGCTGATTGCTGGGGTAACCGAAACCCTGAACATCGGTATCGGTAAGAATGGCCCAGCTGTTCGCAGCAAAATTCGCCAGATTCGGATCGGAAGAATTAACCGCATTAATTACTGTGGCGCCAGCGCTAACCGAATTAACCAGCAGCAGATGCGTAGTATCGTTGTACTGCCCTTCCGCTGCCGATCCAAGAAAGTAGCCGGCCCCCATTCCCATCATGTCCGACAAAACATAATTCGGCGAGCCGCCAACGCCATTCACAACAAGATTATCGATGCCGAATCCGAAACCGACGCCGCCTCCGACTACGCTGCAATAGCGTCCGTCCGGAATCACCAGTGTTACATTCGACTGACCGGTATACGCCGCATTAAAAGCAGTAAAAGCTGCTTTGTCGTCCGATCCCCATTCCACCGAAGCGGCATAGCTCGATAGGCTTGTCAGTACCGTGACACCATCCACAGCGGTAATGGACGTAAATGCGTCATGAATCGTGACTTGCGTCCCAGATACATAGGCATCGATCTTGCTCAGAAAAGCCGCGCTTCCAACACTGGGAAAGCCATCGTTGCCGAACGCGATATATTTTCCTACGTCTCCCGCCGCGAAAATGCTGGATGCAACATGCAAAGCTGTCGAGGCTGCGCCTATCGTAATCGTTGCCGCAACACGCTGCCCGTTGCCAAGCGCACCATAGTCGGTTTTGATATTTTTGGACGTCGTGCCGGATGATTTCAGCAGATTGCCGAACGATACAACCTCTGCTGCTGTAAACTCCTTGGAAAAGACCGCAAGGGACGTGACCGCTTGCGGCGCCTGATTGTTGCTAAGAGTATAAGTGAAGGCCATTACAGGTAATTGAACTTCGAATTCAGCGATCCGGAATTCATGAATACCACATCAGCGGTACCGCCGCTGGTTTGGCCTCGCAGCATGGTGAAAAGAGACATATCGGAATTGACATGAAGGCCGGTTACCGAACCGCCTGGAGTCCCGTTATCATAAGCAATCAAATTGCCGGTGCCGCCGAAGGTTCCGGCAATCACCCGAGCATCCGTTACCGTCCCGGAGCATGCCTTGACGGCTGTGTAGTTCGTAACCGTATCGTAATCGGTAATTGTGAACGACGCAGTTCCCGGCGCTCCGCTGGTATGCTGCAGCGCCAAATTTCCTGTAACGGCAGAATCGCCCATTGCAAGAAGAGTAATGTCGCCGGCGCTGCTCGCCTTTGTGTAATATGCGAACGCCGTTATCTCATATTTGCGGCGAATCGGATTAAGCGCTCCAGGCTTTCCATTCGAGTCCAAACCGCCGCCGAAGATGCCAAAGCAATTGGCGTTTGGATTGGTCCAAGCCGGCGTCGTGCCGGCCAATCCTGTCGATGAATAGGTTGACGTGCTCGCGGTCATCGACCCTGCGCTGCCGGTAACCAGCGAAAAATCTCTGCCCCGAGGCAGCCGCGTCGTCGCGTAATCGAACACCTTGCTGACAACGCCGCCGCTCTGGACTACACCAAAGCGCGGATCGACAAAACGCTCCATGGAATTGTATTTGCTGTTGGCCGCAAGCCATGCATCTACTGTGTCAATGAATGCTCGATTTATCGTAGTAGGATCGGCGCCGGCATTGAGAACTCGCTTCATGTGCTTATTCACATTCGCGACCGAGTTCGAAACGTAGCAGCTGACAATTCGCGATTGCTGTTCTACTCCTGCGTTGACCGTCACGACCTTGTACCAGGCAATAGCCTGATCAGGCGCCGATGCATCGGTAATCTGAACGCGCGTCGTGCCGCCCGCAGCCGATGCTGTAATTGTGCCGACAGTCGTCGGAAAGCTCGCGCTCGACGTGCCGCGATACACGTTATATCCAGTAACCGCGGCAGGCAGCGCGTCATAACAGCTAATCGTTACGGTGCTGCCGGCGCATGCTGCCGTCACACCCATCGGCGCAGCATTTGCCGCAGCCACCGCGTCTACAATCTCTCGATAAATATCGTATTGTTCTTCCTGAAATGCTCCCTTTCCGCTGTTATAAGTCGCGCCATCGAAAAAGCCGAAATTTGTTGCCGAATTGAAAAATCCCCTCTCTACATAATAATACATTATTCCATCTTCGAGATAACTCGATACTTGCTGAAGGTATGTCGGTCCTGGATATACGCCGTCATAAATGCTGGACACGCGAATGGTCGCCGGTGACGACAATACATTATATCCGGAGTCGACAGGCGCTCGTACTACCCACATACCGCCATTAGGAACAACGTGACCAAGAGGCCCAAGCGGACCGCCGCCGGTCTGAATACTTCCGGCCGTACTGATCGCTGCACCTCCGGATGTCGCCGATATCTCGAATGTGTCGGCGGTCAAGCCGGATGCAAGAACGAAGTAGTTCACACCGGACAAGATAGGAGCAGGAAGCGTGAAAAACTGGAAATTGTTGCCAATCTGGGTCTGGGTAACGCCGCCGCCTCCGGGGATGTTAAGCGTTACCTGCGACGCGCTGTCGACGCTTGCAATCGTTGTCCCGGCAGGAATACCCACGATGGATTTCGGACCAGCCGATGTATAGAAGAACCCGGTCGGATGAACACCGCATCCAGGAAACAACGAGGACGTGTTAACACTGATATTCGTGATAACCGCAGAGCCGAGAGTCTGATCTCCGGTTGCAATAACCCCGGTCGTATTGAACATGACGGTGTTGCCGGCAGCGAGGCCATGCGCGTTCTTCGATACAACGGCCGGATTAGCGGTGCTTATCAAAACATTGCGGGAATCTTCAATGGCCGTCACCCATATTTGACCGGCAACAGTAACAGGCTCCCAGCCTACGCCGTATCCGACATATTGAATTACTCTAGTACCGATCAATACGTTAATAACGGTATTCGACGGACCAGGACGAGTAAAAGTCAACCCGGCATCGGAGCATGACCACTGCGCCTCACCGAATACGGAATCGCCGGGAGGTCCGGCATTTCTGTCGTTAGGCTCATATTGCAGTCCCAGCGACGTATAGCTATTGACTCCTAATCGAAACACATGCTGAAACGACGACCAGGCAAGTCCGTCATAACACTGATGGGTGATGCCGTAGGCCGTCCAGGTTACCAAATCGTTGGATCGAAACAGCCCGCATTGATGACTCAGTGCAACTGTCTTGAATGTGAGCGTAGGCGTCCCGTTCGCCGTCGCATTCGCCGACATGACGACCTGGGTGCCGTCGTCGATCACGAGATTGGCAGCAGCACCCGTAAGAGTAACCGGATGACTGAATAAATAGGTTCCCGTACCGCCGGTTATTCCTGCCGACTGGGACAGCACCGTCGTGCCCGCCGGCACGCCGCCATGCTGGAATTCATTCGAAATGACCGCAGCGCCGATGGCGATCTTGCCGGTAACAGCCGAGATCGTAACCGTTGCACTCGTCCCTAACGTAGCACCTGTTGCAATCGCGCCAACCGCAATAATAGTCGCTCCGCCAGGAATACCGGTACCACTTACCGTACCGGTGTACGTCAAATATTTCGTACTGGCTATACCACTTAAAACCGGCGAGCCGCTGACCGTCGTCGCCGCATATAAATTTCCTGCGGGCGACCCAATAAGATCGCCGCCTTCGCAATAAAGATGAAACACGTTCCCGGTATCTTCCGGACAATAGACAAGCTGATTAACTTGATATAAGCAATAATATCCTGTCGTAACAAGGTCGATTGCCGAGTTCGGCGGAATAGGCACGCTGCCGCTGGCGGGAGGACTTAGCGGCATGCTTTGGATAACATAATCGGGCGGTATTACCGGATCGGAACTGAACCCATGACAGAAATCATTGCCGCCGCACCAATTACCGTTGCTGCCGGTGAAATGATCGGAAGTCATCGGCCAATAATATCGCGCATTTGCTGTCGCGATAGTATTGCCGATTGTCCCCATCTGGGTAAGATCGCTGGGGCAAAATCCGCTGTAAACCCCATCGAAATGATACCAATCGGCAGTCGATATTGCCTGCGCCGCGACGCCTGGAGGCGTATAATAAATGGACGGATCGACTGTATTCGGAACACCAAATACGTTCGCCACCAGAAGATTGGAGCCGCCGCCTTGATTAGGCATCGCTCAATGCCCTTTGATGCTGATCGAGTTGCCCAGCCACGCGCCTCCGCTGGAGGTAATCGTTAGCGGAGACAGCGCTGTGGCAAACTGCGCAGCAGTCGCAGAAACAGCGGCAGGATTATAAACACAAATATTAGTTCCATTAGAAGATATGAAAGCAGAAGTAGTAACAGCGGTCATCATCGTAAGTCTAGTCGATGGCGCTGTATTGGCCACCGAAGCAGGCGACACAGAACCGGAACCTGTTGCATAATTTGTGAATGTCGTTGTACCTCCAACCTGACTGGCATTATAAGCCGTCAGGCCAAAAATAACCGCTTGATTGGCGCTCCCTGTCCACGTCGCTCTTATAACCGCTAAGCTGCCTTGATTAGGATTAATCAATCCAAAAAAGTACACATCGCTGTTAGAAGGGCTGCCGATTATCGTATACCCCGACAGTAAAGACATCGGCTGAGCCGCGCCGTACAAACCCGCAAAATCCCAAGTCACTGCCGGTGAGGTATCTACGCCGCTGGCATCGTTAACAAATGCCAATCCCACCAGCATTACCAGGTTGGTCGTACAGTTGATGCCAGGCCGCAGAAAGCCGCCAGAAGAAGACGATGCGTTAGATATTGTAATACCGCTAGTTCCAGTATTATCATCGATCAGAACCGTAGCTTCGCTGGGTGCTGCCGACACAAAGCCAAGACCGCCGTGTATGAATTTCAGCGCCATCAGCTAAAACCCTCGATTACAGGACGCGAAACGCAGCGGCATGAAATCAGCTCTCCCGGTCTGATAAACTTTTTCACTGCCGGATCATACCAGCCCTTGGCAATATCGTACTGCTTGCCGTTATTTCGTACATGTGTCGGACGAGGCTCTTTCCCGCCGCCCGAATGAATCCAGATTGCTTTTTTGATCCCCAGCTCAAGCTGTCGTACATCCCGCAGCGCACCGCTCGCGCTGTTGTTCTGCTGCCGCGCGATCAGCGCTGCACGCCGTTTCGTAACGCCAAAGCGCTTCTGCAGCTCTTTCGACAGCTCGCCTAATGCTCTTCCCTGCTGCACCGACCGCATCACCAGACCCTCGACCTCATCCAAATGCCGCCGAGGAATCGATTTGATAAGCAAGACATTGTCATGAACAATGGCGGCCATCACCTCCTTTTGCGCCTTGGTAGCCTTGAACTTGACGCTTATCCCGCCTTGCTTGAATATGCGCTGCAATGTCGAATCGCTGCGCTGCGCTGCGATCTTGGCAAAATATTCGGCCAGCTTAGGCGCCATATCGTTAAATTTTCTTTCCCATCGCTTGCGCAGCCCTTTCATTGTCCTGCGCAGCGCATTGGCAGGAAGCTCATCCTGCGCGATTTCCGGTTTATTCTGTCGGTAAGAGGCCGAGAGCCAGTAGACGAGTGATCGATTCATCTCATCAATTAAAGCTGTCAATTTTTTACGGTAGCAAGCTTCTATTCCTGCGTTCGGATGAAGAGGGCGGTAGGTTTTGAGTTTTTTGCTCAAACGTACTCCACCCGACGTACAATGAAACGCCAGCCGCAGAATGACCGATGCTGCCGGTCAGAATATAGGAGCTTGCTCCAAGGCGTTCTAATGGTCAGTTGGCGGCCGCCACATCGAATGACCAAGCCGCCAAGCTGAGAACGCCAGATAAAAAATTGTTGGTCCGTCATTCATCGTACTCCGGTATATACACCACAATTTATTGTAGGAGGGCTAGCCTATCGGCCTCGGTGTCTCTCCGGGCAGGTTCGGCAACAGCGTTCCTGGCAGCCTGCTGAGAAGCTGTCAGCAGCGTAACAATGGAGGCCGCAAGCCGCAGGAGGTCACACATCCCATTCGGTTTTCATTTGGGAGCTTCCGGTGCCTGAGGCGCCAGAATTGACTGCTCATGATCCTGCGGCGCTTGCGGCACTGGTGTTATCTCTAACATGTATATCCAGCCTATTCCAACCATTGCAAAAACTGCAAAAATCACTGTGACTAGAGTCGAGGTCGCACTTTCTGGCCAGTATCCCACTTCTTCCTCTCCTTCAAAAGCTTATCCATTTCCATCAGCGCTTCTTGATAACCCCGCGCATCCCCCATTTCAAATGCTTGAACGACAAGAACACGCAGCGAATTCATTTTCTTACGCCATTGGCGCTCGCGCGGCGTCCGTGGAATTTCCTGTCGCGGATGGTAAATTCTGGGCATGACGTTCGCCTTCTTCCAATTCCGGCTTCACGTCTTCTTCACCACCTTCCATGCCTTTCTCGTCCTCAGGAGGCTCCGGCATATCGCTTACATCAATCGACGAATAAGGCGAATCCTCATCGGCCGCCACACGTTTACGCGATTCCTCAGGACTGATAACGCCGGCATCGATAAGCACTACATCGGTCTCGGCATCGGTCTTGCGCATTGCAGTTTGTTTCTCTTCATCAGGCTCCTTCAAAGACTCGAACTTGAAAGTAATCTCCTGATCGACCTCACCCCACAAATCAAGCATAACAAAATCGATTACTGTCGTCAAATTAGGGCGAAAGAAACGCTCTTGCGCAGCACTGATTGTATTCTCGAACGTATTGATCTCGCCCTCCGACGAGGCGTTGAAACCAGCCGGCTGAATGTTAAGATACTTGATCGCTGGGATTCCCCAGATGGCGCACATATGCTCTTGTGTCTGAGACTGCAGAGCATCGAGAGTACCTAGCGGCGCGGATACATTGCCGAAATCTTCGGTATCCTTGTCAATAGCCATGACACCTTGATTGTCGCGATTAGTAACAAACAGCTCAAGACGCTCGAAGAAATCTTCACCGCCTTGCTGGAGGGATGCCGCCATATTGGTCTTGAGGACAAACACCGAGAACGCAGTAATAATATTCGAGACGCCCTGCCTTACCTTCAGCCAGTTATCGACATAAGGCTTTCCCATCTGGGACAAGGACAAGCCGCCGAACGAATACGCCGGCTTAAGAAGATCGGGCACTTCGCGGCTCTCGAATTTCAGCAGCCGCGAACGATGAATTTCTTTCCCTAGGACATACCACATATCAGGACGATACCAATCATCCTTTAACGGATCGTTGCTGTTATAATTTGTAGGATAGCACCATACCGGCTCTACGGTTCGAAACGCCCTGAGAAACCCTTTTTCGCCAAACTTAAGCTTAGAAGTCTCGTTGCGTCCGTTGCCGATATCGGTTCTTAACTCATCTCGATCATCGGTAGACCCGGTATCGATATACAAATGCGCGCGGCCGAAAAAACCATCGGTCTCGGCACTCTTGCGAAACTTATCCCGCACCTTGAACCTGTCAAGCGCGTCATTGAGCTCCTTGATACGCTCGGTCTTGTCGATCTCGCTGCTTACCGATTGAATCTTGATCCACTTGCGCGTCATCTCCTCGGCAATAATTTCAGAAGCGCGGCGATATTCCGGACGCTGCGCCAACTGCGACAAGTGCGCATAGCCAAGAAATGTGAGCCCTTCTGCAAATACCGAGCGGATCGAGTTTTGCGCCCAATCCAGCGTATCGCCAGTGCTATCATCCATCGCCAGCTTCGGAATATTAGCTGGCGGCGTCGCAGATGGCGGATGAATAGTCTCAGGAGGCTTGAAGAAATCCCTGGCGGCTCTTGCTCTAGCCTGCTCTCGTGCGTCGAAGCGCTGGCGCAAGCGTTCGTACGCTGCTCTGACGCGTATCCAGGGCGTTACCTTGACCTGAGGCTTCGGCTTAGTCTTGCGAGGAGGTTTCACTACAGTTTATAGCCAATGACCACGCAAAAAATAGAACGACGCTAGGATCGCTAAAACTTGTATAACGATCGTTGTCCCTACAATAATCGCTGCAGCCTTATATTGTTCGTTAACCTGAGGCTTAGTCGGATACATAAGCCTTTTCCCAATCATCTAAAGAATCTTCATATCCTTTCCACCAATCTTCATACTTAGCAGTACCTTTAACATAAGGACAAGCACCGTTATCACGTCTGGCAGCAGCAAAACCTTCCTCGTATGCATTTGAAAAGTCGATATGAGACATAGTAATCAACCCCAGTCACCAACGGTTTGGCGAATCCTTTTTATTTTCATTGTCCAATTCTCGCAGCGCGGACAAGGCTTCTCGCGCCCTTTTCTCGATGCTCCACAGCGCCACTTCCGCGTTGGCACCGAATACTCTATGCGCATATTCCTCATCGGCCATGTTGCGAATGAAGATCAGATCATGATGAATAGATGTCATTGCAAAACTCCTTTCGATGATTTGTCAATACCTGAAACAAGCGACTCATGATCTTGCCGAAACTTGGCAGAATGCCGCCTAAAGTTTGAGAGCCAGCCATTGACCGTTGCCTCGGTGACTTGCTCATCATCATTTTCAGTGAAGTTCGACATGGCTTCTTTCTGGCGGTTGTCACAATGGCGCATAACTTTCCTCGTATGCCCAGCTGATTACGGAATCAGTCACTTAACAACCCCGTTTTCACAATCTCGTCGAGATTATCAAGTATTGCTGTCGCAAAGGCTGCTTCATGCTTATTGTCGATCCGCATTGCACGCAAACGAGCCAGAGTAGCTACACGCCATAAGTAGCAACGAGCTAACTCAGGATCATACTTCATTCTTTCAAAGTCAGCTTGTGAATACGCCATTTTCCGCTCCAGCTGCCTACTCTGGCAGCTTTCCGCCGGGATCGGCCTTTGCAAACTCGGCGCCGACCTTTTGCGGAATACCTATCGTGGAATTCCCTGACTTCGCTGCAAACATGGCCTTGCGCTGCGCTTCGCTCACAGGCGGATCGGTGGCGTAGTTATCCCGCGCGCCCGCCTTGTCCGAAGCACGTCCGCCCCAGCGCCCGCGCGCAAGCTCTCCAGCTTCGAAAGCTTCGTTACGGTATTCGTCTTCTGTATCATCATCTTTATACGCCTGTTTATGAAATTGAATATTTCCATGACCACCAAACTCACCATGACCAACAGAAATACCGTTATGACGACTATAAGGATGAGACTCAAGAGTCTTCATTCCAGCAGCTTTCGTTTCCTCTGGACTTGAATGCGGGCCATGCTTTGCAACCTCTTTACCTCCTGCACGAACATGACCCCACCATTTCTGCCCACCTCCAGGCTGGGGACCACTACCTGGACCGCCATCATGCGCATCGTTCCTCTTCTTTGCAGAGCGAGCTATCTCTCGTCTCATTCCAGGAGAGAGTGCTTCCCATTGTGCTTGAGTCGTACTGGCAGAAATTGCGCTGGCTTTAATAGCCTCCTCTAAGGAAGGAGCAGCTTCCGACGCTTGATACGACCAGAAGCTTTTCGGCGTCGCATCCATTGCCAGATCCCGCGCACCGGCTTTCTCGCTGGCGCGCCCACCGCGACGTCCTGCTTCTCTTTCGCTCACTTGCCCAGACGGACGGCACGAGGTTCCATGCGGCGTATCATGCGGAGAAACCGAGCTGCCGGATACACCGCTTGTCCCGCAATGAGGGCACACCCACCCCAGCTTCATGAATTTGACCTTTCCAACTATTAAGCAGCCGGAGGCTGTACCGTCAAACTCTGAGTAAGTGCTGCAGCATCAGCAGCCATTTTTCCGCTCACCGTACCGATATTGGTCACCGCCGCCTCGATAGCTGCTGTATTTCCTGAGGCCAACGCTGCAGTAATTGCAACAAGCTCAGCCTGGATTGCAGTATCGAGTGTAGTAAAATTGGCGACAAGAGTAGTAAGCGCAGTATTGAGATCGTCTATGGCAACCATGATTTTAGTCTCCTGAGTTGAGATCGTTTGCAGCAGCGCAACGATCTGGGTTAGCAGTCCACGATCCGTAGGGGATAGATTAACCGTTAGTATCAGCTCCATGTCCCTTTCCTGGTTCGATCATCGGCAGGGCTGCCGTCGGCCCGTCAAGGCGACTGGAAACTTGACACCGCTCCACCCGACTTTGGCGTTGTCTTTTGAACAAAACGAACCAAGGGATAAAGAATATTCCGCGTTGAATACCAGCTTTCCCTTGGCGGTATACCCAGACAGGGCCGAGCATGTATCATACTGATTGCACTGCTCGGTAAGAATGGCGTCGAATGTGTCAACCATGTCCTGTGCGTAGCTGTCGCCTGTATCGTCGGGATTCTTGCCCCACATTGCGATGCCAAGCCCGTGCGCATAGGCAGTCAGCGTCATCATGTAAGTCTCTTCGTCGGATTTAGTCAGCTTGAACCCCGTCCCGTCGGAGCCGCCCAGGTCATTCCCATAGGACTCGTCGATGTCAGGCTCGATCGCATCAAATCCCTTCTGCGCGCACATCGAGATGCGCGCCTCGATAATCGTCACGACTGTAGGGCTGCGAATATCGATATAGCGCTCCTGCGAATACCCCTGCATCGTTTTGCCGAGCACAGCGGGCGGGAACTGGCTGTAATCCGAACGGTAAGATTCAGCCGCTCCTACCTCGATGTAGCACACGACATGCTTTCCCATCGTATGCAATTTCGCCACAGTCGTATCGGGGTTATCGAACCCGTCGATATCATAGACGACCGGATTGGTCGCCGGCGCCTTGGTACCGTTAAAAGCCGTGAGCCCGGTTCCCATATCCCGCACAGAAGAGAAGCTCAACGGATGATCGATCTCCCATTGCCACTCCAGAGCCGCACCGGTCGGCTGCCACCACGTGATCTGCGCAAAGGCAGAAGTACTAAACAGAACGAGACACGAAGCTAGTATATGTTTCATATGATTATCCTACTCATTTAAGCTGCACGTCGGCGCAATTCGGCGTGTACGCCGTGCTGGCGTCAGGTCCCTGTGTCATGATCATACCTGGATCACCAGGGTTAGGCGAATAGAGCAGCGAGTAATTGGCCGTATCGGCCTCGCTCGCTCCATCCATTGCCGTCGTGCTCACGACGAGAGCGCCATATGCGTTGCCAAAGAAAGTGATTTGGTTGTTTGCTGGGATTGGAAAGGTACCCAATGCAAACGGACCGAGTTTTGCACTGTAGATCATCAAACCAGGATCGAAGAAAGCCGATCCAACGTGAAACTTCGCAGCACCAAGCGTCCACGCCTGATTGACTCCATTATTGTTAATGCTCTCAATTGCAAAGACCACATAAGCCTGGTTCGGCCCGGCGTTGTAGCTTTCCGTCGGATCGCCGGACTGGCTGACACCACCATTGCACGCACCGACCTTGTGCCAAGTGATAGTTGCGTCCGGATTGCCGCAGCTGCAGAGATACAGCGCCAGCAAGGGCACAAACAGTTTCGATTTCATTGAATTATTCCTTGGTTGCAGTTTGTTCGCAAGTTACTTCGATACGATAATCCTCGCCTGCCACAAAGCCCTTAAATCCAGAGATATCCTGAGTCTGTACAAAGTCGCGTGCACCCGCGAAGCACTCGTCGGATGTCTGCCAGACAGGATCGGACTGAAACGCCCACAGAGCATGCTCTACATTACACGGCTGTATGCTTGTCAAGCAAACTGAGATCATGGCGTAGAACATCGCTGCTTATCCCTTAACTTTGATCTATTCCCGCGCCGCCGATGGCGCTGAAGATCATAGCTGCGGTTACAGGAGTAATCTTGTTAGCTGCCATATAGAGCTTCGGCACAATCGACGCAGCCTCCGCTGCGGCTGCTTGAAGCTCGGAACAAATCCAGCTGTCCGTTTCCCGCCAATTCCTGGCAAAAGCGAAAGCCCAAATTGCTTCATAGTCATACGGTTTCCCGACTTGCGCAAAAAGGAACCGATAAAAAACATCGGCTTGCAGATTCGTTACGGAATTGGTCATCACCATCCGGCGTGAAAATTTCGCGTAGTTGGGCGGTCGAATCTGCACGCCCGCCGGCCGACCGCCAACCTTGTCCGATCGTGCGCCAAGCAAGCGCCCATCTTCCAGAATGGCATCTACATGACTAAATGGGCCTGCACCAAACCACGCAATAGCTTGAGATTGAATATCAGCTTCACATATGAATTGAAAAGCCACAGCGATCAAGACTAGCAGCAGCCGGCATCGGGGTGAATTGCAATGTATTCACGTTCACAACTGCACGCGCATTCAAAATCCGGTGGCGTCGAAAGCGCCTCGCAAGGCTTCTCCGCATCGCTCGTTTCCAGCGCAATGAGTGCACGTGCACGTTCGATATCGTGCGCGATTACGACGATCCCGCCACCGGCATGCCAATTGCCGGTTGCATAATCGACGTAGTTCCACACGAATAAAGTCATAGCCTAGACCATCTTTTCCCTCGTTTCTCCGCTAAGGAGAGAACCAAGTCCTTTATTGGATTCTTCAGGAGCGGCGCCGATCGGCGTGCCTTTAGCATCCACCCCATGCTCTTGCTTCATTGCGCCGCGCCGCATCCAGCTCGCTCCGCAAGCGCGGCAAAGGATATAGTAATCTCCAGAACCGAATTGAAGCTTATCGTGCGTACAATCTTCAAGTTTCATCCTGGAAATCCCGCCATTCGCGCGAGCGTCTCCCTAGAATAACCATCTCCCCCACAGAAGTCAAAGCTATGCTTACTATAATGCTGCCAATTATCACTAGAGCAACCGCAATTCCAACTATTACCATACCTGCGCCTCCCATGGAGGGTTTGCTCGTAATAGGCGCTTAAGCTTCTCATTAGGAGCTGACGGTGCTTCGAGAGCCTTAATAAATGCCTCGTATTGCTCGGCATTGAGCTGCAATTTAAGCAGGTATTTCCGCCGATCCAATAGAACATCGATCTCGCTCATCACCACGACCCCATCGCCGCCATGCCTTTTCTGCGCCACATCGGACTCTTCGCGCGCTGCAGCACGTCCTTCGAGACTTTGATTACGGGCTTGCTGTGCGCGCGATGCTGCACAGCCAGCGCCAGCGCCATCACACAATCATCGAAGTATCCTTCAGGCGCGCTGTAACGGCATCCATTTTGAGTATATTCATATTCGAACACCTCAAGCTCCTGCGTAATTATGCCGGCAGGAAACCTAATGGTCTGCGTCTGAATCGCAACAGCAAGGCCTTCCATCAATTGCTGCTTGGATTGCAGTGTAAACTTGTAGCCTTCATACCGCGATCCAGGGTTCTTTTGCAAGCGCTCCAGTACCGGATCGCCGACTCCCGTCGAATCGACCAATGCCCGAGCGTTGTTTGTCAAGCCTTGAATACGTAAATTGGTTGCTTCCCATGGCGACTGCCAGCGCTCGAAGCGGCATGCCTGTCCCTGCCCATCCAAGCCGATCCCCACAGTCCAGTCATGAGACTTGGCCAGATCCCAGCCCCATACATCGGGCCTGCCCGTGCTTAATTGCGGGATAATGCATTTGCGTATGGCGTCGATGCCGAAGGGGTTTCCCTGGTCATCGCTGGCCTCGGCATAATACAGCTCCCGGAAAACAGCCTCGGGCATGCCGGATCGTCGAGCCGAATCTATTTCTTCCTCAGGAAACACACCGGCAGCAACCGCGTCATCCGCAGTAAGCCTGTGGTAGGCCAGATCGTCGTTGCCGCCCTGCTCGGCTTTCCTGGCCAGCTCGTAGAACCAGTTCTTCCGGCCTTTAACGTTGCCTATGATCCGCATAGGCCCGCGCGTTGCGGTAAGCGTGGTATAAAGCGCGATATAGGCATCGTGCTTCATGCGGCTGGCCTCATCGACCACTGCCGCGTAAACGTCTTCACCGTAAAGCGAGTCGGGATTATCCGCCGACAGGAAGCTGATGATTGCGCCGTTAATCAGCGTGATCGAGCTTCTACCAAGATTGACCTCAATCAGATCGGGCGATACCGCCCGCCGCATCCGATTGAATGCGATCAAGGCCTGGGCATGAACCGGAGCAATCCACCAGAAAGCCTGATTTCGCTTGCCTTGCAAAGCCTGTTCGAACAGCCAGACAACGCACCCACTCGTCTTGCCGCTTTTCGTCGACGCCTCAATCACCGCAAAACGATGAGGATCGAATATCGCCGCCTTCTGCTTCGGATAAAGATAAGGCTGCGTATAGGTAAGCTTTATACTTTTGGCTGGGCTGCTGTTCGGCTGCATTCATAAAGGTCGATCTTGTTAATTGGTGGAAAAGGATCAAACCCTGGGACCAGCCAATGGCAGTATGTCGGTGAATCCGGTCTCCCATACAGCACGCCGCTTGGGACATAAGGACCGGCGTAAAACCAAGGTTCCCAAAGGTTCCAGAGATAGCCGGTCACTTCACCCACAACTGCATTTCCAGCCCATGCGCTATGGCTTTCCGCATCGCTTTGCAAAAAGCCTCATCCTGCTTGACTAGCTTTGCCTTTATATCAAGCTCGGTCTCCCATCCCAGCTTTTCGCGATCTTTGCGTTCCCGAACAGACATGATGCGCTGGTTCATGATCTCTCTTCCTCAGTTCGAGTTTAATATCACGAACCATGTCCTTCAGCTCGACCAAAGATTGCCGAATAAAATCTGCTTCGGCTTTTTCATGGTGCATTATGCGCTCAATATCATTCAATGGCTCCCCATCTTCACAATAACGCACATCCGAATACTGTTTGTTAATCATAACACATTGATTCCCCCTGAATTAGGCACCGGCTAAACGAGTCGCTTCAGCGTCCCGCCTTGATCTCTTGCAAGCACCCCGGTGCAGTGCCGCCGTATCGTCCCTTATATCCATCAACACGCTTACAGCAGCTTTCAGTGGCATAGGGACGCACTCAACCTTAGCCGCTGTAACGTGTATTCACGAACCATTCTTCAACCGAGGAGCCGCTTTCTCCTCAACTACCTTGGTATCACCAGATAGATCATGCTCGAAAATATTCAGCGTGAAAGCATGCTCTATCTTGCCGTTGATATCAATATCATGCTTATCGCGCCATAGCTCCGGCTGCCGATTTCTTTGCCACCAGATGATCGAACCGGTATCGGGCGGGTGGTACTCCTTGGTCTGAACTCTGACTACCTCACCATCCTTAGTCATGAATATCTTCTCGATATCGGCATAAAAGCCGATGGCTTTCTGATAAAGCGAACGATTGACACGTCTGTTAGACGGATCCTTGCCAAGGGTCAGGGCTGCACCGAACTCTTCATACTCTAGCTTCCAGTTATTAACAGTTCTTACCGAAACATCTAGAAGCTCAGCCAACTCGACATCAGTGAATCCAGCCTCGCAAGCTTTGCGAGCCTGGACAGCATACTTCGGCTTATACAGCGAAGCCTGACCTGGGCCGCCGCGATTGCCTACCGCATACTTATTTCCCAACGGAGCCGGCATGATTCACACTAACCGGTGAACGACGAAGCAAGCAAGACCGGAACGGCATCCTGCCATCATGGAAACACCATTCTCGATCCTCTCGGGCGTTCTTCGCCGCTCCTGCTCCACGAGAAATAGCCGCCGGTACGGACTACCCTGCCTTCTTCGCCGAAGCTCGAAGCTTATCCTCTATTTTCTTGAGAGCCGCCAAGCGGCGCAGAATTTGCTGCTTGCGTTTGGCTGTTGAAAGCTTCATCGACTTTCTCCTCATATAACTTTTCATAGAGCGCAATAAAGTGGTTTTTACGCTCTGCTTCCTGATCGGCCCGTCGCCTATGCGATTCGCTTTCCTGCTGCAGCGCAACAATGGCAAGCCGCGCTGATTCAAGATTATGCTCAAGAACCCGCACACGATCCTCAGCAGCCTTTGCGCGCATAAGCAGGACATCGGTGGGAATCATGCTTCAGCACACCTCAATCGGCGATGTATACCATTTGTCATCGCCATCATGCCATATCCTGGCCTGAACTGCAAAATACGAGCCGCATGGCAGCGGCATCTCGATATAAGTTAGAATCGACCACGGTCCCCAGACAATGCCATCCGGCGAACCGCGCCATTGCATATAGCCAGCCCGCGCCATCCGAGCAACATGCTCGATCGATTCACTGTCAAGATCCTGCAATCCCCAAAGCGGCTGTTTCATTCCTTCGACCTCATCGCTGCGTGCTGAACGCATCGGCTTTTGTCCAACGCAGCCGCCCCATACATGAAGTCAAAAATTACCACACCGGCAAATCTATGGATTTGCCTGCAACCTAACTCTGTTACCTGCTAACTCACGCAACTTCGATCGAACTATTCTCAACCAAGACCGGCACCATACGCCCTAGATAAGCCAGCAATACCTTGCACCGGTCGCTCGAAGTCTGGCCCTGATAGATGCCGCTTTGCCCGGCAAGCGCGCCGCGCTTGAAAACAACACGCTGCCCTTCACGCAAGGCAGGCAAAACAATCATTCCCGTATTGTCTTCCATCGCACGAATTCGCTCGATATCCCGCTGCGGAACCGTCGCTACTCGCTCCCCAAACATAATCACGCCCCGAACACCGTATGTGCTTAGCAGCGAATGCCATCGATCCTCGATCCAGACAAACACATGGCGCGGAAACAGCGGCCTGACTCGCATTTCATAAAGCTGCCGTCCAACCTTGACCCGCTCCAGAAGCTTTGGACAATAATGAACATAATTCTGGCGCCCAATGTTTTCAAGCGCCCACCGTTCGCGATTAGACTGCGTCACCGCAACAATCCACCGCCCCATGGCGCCTGCCTTATTGTGCGAGCCTTTTCAAGTCGTGCTCAGGACCAATTTCATAAGGCCGATATCGAGGACTATCAAATTACATACGGAACTTGTTCGTACTCATGACGACCTCCAATGTAGCAGGTTCGCCGCAGCGGGATGCAAAGAGCTTACACCATCCTTGCATCCCTGAGCGGTCCCGAATTCGGCTTGGCAGCCGTGCCGGCACCCTTAGCGAACAACATTCCTCAAAAGCAAGCTTATTGTTTCGACGGCGCTTCCTTGCCCCCGCACACAATGTCCCGCCACGCCCGTGCCGTGGCCGCCTAGCGGTTTGACCATGGCCAAAGCTAGGGGAATAGCGGAGGCCGCAAAAAGCACCACAAAATTCCATTACAAACCTTTTCATCTTCATTTCATGGCATAATTTTTGCAACACGTGCGCGCGCGGGGCGATAAAATATAGGGCAAAATGGGCAAGATCATATATATCAATATGTTAAGAGGGCAAGATGGATATAAAGAGAGGGCAAGATGAAAAAAAGGGCAACATGAAATATATTTCATGTTGCCCTCTCCGCCATCTCGCCCTTTCTTATTCAAGGTCGAGGGCAAGATGCAAATGCTTGCAAAATAAGAACTTTTAAGCCTTTTATTTCATCTTGCCCATCTTGCCCTCAAAATAATGGCCCAGCACATTTTTTACCCCTAAAAACCGAAGGCCCGCCACAGGAGGGACGGGCCACGAACAAGCCTTGTCTCCTTCGGAGGTCTCACTACCCCTCCAGGCCTTCTGACAGGGGTACAACGAAAGGAAACTTCAAATTATTTATAGCATCTTTCCCTTTCATTAGCAAGCATCGTATATTCCTCGATTAAGATCATAATGGCGCACACAGCCCGGCTCGGCTCGCTAGGCTGCAGCACACTACCGTTTCTTGATTTGCGCATCCAACGGAAGGCTCCATGTCCAAACACCGTTTTCCTTGGTAGTCTTTATACCTACTTTTTCTCTGGCTTTTCTTAATTGCTTTTCCGTAAATCCATGTGCCAAGGACGCCTCCTCGCATTCCTTGGCGGGCTTTGGTCCTTCCCGCAACAGCTCCCCCAGGAGATTCTGCAAGCGATCCTGGTCACGATTCTGCTTGGCAGCCGGCGCATCGTGGCTGATCGACGCAGCAACCGCCTCGTCGGCGGTAATATCGATGATCTCTCCGGTCCATGCTACCCTGGGAACAAGGATCGGCAGCCCGCTTACCGTGTCATCCTTGATCCTAACTTCCTCGATGCTGTATGCCAATGTAGGCATCGATTTGGAAAGGCTGTGCTTGGCATGGGTAAAAAGCACGGTGTCGGTTCTGATGCTGCTGCCATCCTCATCGTCCTTGTATTCGGGCGTACAGACATGTCCGATGCGTCCGGCGGCGATAAAAGCTTGCGAACCGATGAAAAAATCGATTGCTTTCTGGCTTATGACGTTCTTGGCCGGATGAGTCACTGCCGAAACGGCGATGCCGGTACGGTCGGAAAACTCCTGCAAAGGATTCAACTGCGAGCGTACCTCGGTAGCTTTATGGCTGTCTACCCTGCCGCCCATGTAGGCCGTAATAGGGTCTATGGTAATCAGCACAACGCTGCCCAGATCATGCGCCAGCTTTTCCAGTTTCTCCAGATCCTCGGTGAGAAGGAAATGACGCTTTTTCTTATCGGTTCGAATCATTTTCACAATAACGACATTGGCAAGATTGGCTCCGGCTGCAATAAGCCGAGGTACGACCGTACGATCTATGGAGTCCTCGGCGGTAAGCATAATAACCTTTGCCGGCGTACAAGGCGGCGTGCCGTCTGGCCACGTCAATCCGGCGGTAACGCAGGCAATGAGGCTTATCTGTACCTGGGATTTTCCCAATCCGGGGATACCGGTAATAAGCTCAAGAACACCTTTCCCCAAATGACCGAACCACAGCCATTCCTGAGCACGAGGAATGACATTGGCGGCGTTGACCCACAGCAGCTCTTCTTTCTCGGCTTTATCTTTTCCAGTCTTGTCATGACCGTTCAGCTTGCCAAGAATTTTTGCTGCTTTCGCATCGTGCTCCTTGTAAAAATCGTCCTTCCATCCGTAGCCGCCGAATGTCCGGTTGATTTCCCGCATAAGCTTTCCGGCACCAACTCGATTAGCCGGCGAGCGGTTATAATGCTGCCAGCGCTTGCCGGTATTCACTTTCCGGTTATATTTACTGGATTTTCTTGACCATACATCGAAAATTTCGCTGCCCTGCGGCGATCCGCCGAACGAGGCGTGAATCGCCATTCCGAAATCGTTCCAGCCGCGATGATCGGCTGTCTCGTAAGGCAGATCGTTGTTGGGAAGAATCTCCCGTATGCCATATTCCAGGAGGTCGGGATCGCGCGCAAGCTGCTCTGCGGAAACTGCGCCGTTTGCAGCAATCTTGGGGTAAACAGCGTCCTCATCCAAGTCATCGCGCAGATCGATAAAATCACCGGCTGTCCATTCGGCGCGGTGCTCTCTCCCCTCCTTTATCTTGCCGTAGTAGAACGACTGGCTGAGTACAAAGCTCTCCGGACCTATTTCTCCAAGAAACAAACCGTTAACCCTGGCTGCTAATTGTCTGCGCCGCGCCGGCGGCAGCGCCTTGGATGATGGCAGCAGTATGCGCCATCGAGGCTTGGCTTCGGTATGCGAAGGCGATGTATAAAGCAAAGCCAGCAGGCGGGCTTTCTGTAATGTTTTCAGTGCTTTATCGAACGATATTCGTTCCAGATCGTAATCGATCTCAATGCCGTGAATTTCTTTTACATTATCGTCGTAGCGCAAACTGCCGTTTATCGAAAGCACGCTGCCGTAAGCGGCAAGCTTTAATAATGGGAGTCTGGTTTTGCCGAGTGCGGTAGTCTGAAAAACAAGATCGCGCAATTCCTGAGGAGTAAAATCACAAACTTTTGCTGTGCTGGCGCTGACATCCTCGAACAAGGTAACGCATATTGTCACCGGAAGAGGCTCCTATCGGATCTTCCAGAGCCGCTTTAACTCCTGCTCATCCATTGAAAAAGCCCTCCCTAAAGGCTGCAAAAGAAAAGTGCCGGGTAATCCCTGTAGGGAGCAAGGAAACGGTGGCCGCCGCTGTCCCCGGAACCTTTTAGCTTAGCTTAAGCTTTTATGAAGCGGCAAGCCGCTAGAACTAGCGGGCTAGTCTATTTTTGTTTCTATATGTGGATTCGATACACGAAAGTCCGGACGCTGACCGGTCTCCGCGCGGATCATTTCCGAAACAAACTCGGTCATCATGCGCTGAAAGGCCGCTTTACGTTCCGGATTATCGATAACCGCCGCCACGGCGATTGAGCCGATGACAGTCGCGCCGTCCATCGTATTCATTGCGGCAAGATAAGCGGTCAGCATACCGCCCTC
>Ga0210403_10000973_pt1 | contig 28078 bp, 21 predicted proteins | sample IncBWC19MmetaG_FD_150863 | JGI IMG/M metagenome (GOLD analysis project Ga0210403, IMG submission 150863) | Forest soil microbial communities from Barre Woods Harvard Forest LTER site, Petersham, Massachusetts, United States - Inc-BW-C-19-M | ecosystem: Environmental > Terrestrial > Soil >...
GGCTGGGTGATGATGGTCGGCGAGGCATTGCCCGCGGTGACCGTGAGGTTAGCCGCGGTGCTGTTGAGTGGAGTGGCGCAGGAGTCCGTGACCTCGGCGTAATACTGGGCGCCGTTGTAGCTCAGGTCCACGCCTGGCGTGGTGTAAATGCTCGACGTGGCACCCGGGACGGCCACTCCCGCGGAGGCACCGGACGGAATTTGAAACCACTGGTAGCTAAAGGGGCTTTGGCCTTGGGCGGCCACTGAAAAAGTAGCCGTCTGCGCCGGGTGGAGCTTGAGACTGGTAGGATTCGACGTCAGGGATGACGGTGCTTTCACGGTCACCGCCGCAACGCCAGAAGTCACGCTGCCACCGGGATTCGCGACGGTGACGGTATAGTTCCCGGCATTCCCGGCAGCGGCTCCGGAAACGCTGTACATCGGGCTGGTGGCTCCGGGAATCGGCGCTCCATTGAGGTTCCACTGATAGCTGGCCGCGAAACTGGCGCTTACCGATAGTGATATGCCGCCGCCGGTGCAGACGGTTTGCCCGACCGGTTGGGTGGCGATCATGGGACCGCTCAGCGTTGCCTTGGTGGAGACGGACACGGCGGGATTGTCCACGCTGGTGGCGGTGATGGTGTAGGTGCCGACGGCCGCTGGGGATGTCCAGACTTTGCCACTGAAGCTTCCGGTGCTGGCGCTCCAAGTCAGGTTGTTGGTCACGCCGCCGCTGGCGGTGGCGGCGAAGCTGAGTTGTCCCGGGGCGAAGATCTGGTTCGCCGGTGAAATCGGGGTGATGACGACGGGCGTTGGAGTGACGATGCACGTGGCGGAAACAACCGCGCCGGTGGCGCCGGTGACCGTCAGCGTGTAAGTCTTGGTGGAAGTCAGGGCCGGCGTTGGATACGAAGTGCCGCTTACAGCCGACGCTGTGATATCGGAACTGCCCACGCCGTTAGAACCGATGACCGCCATGCCGCCCGAGAAAGTGGGAACCAGCTTGACCGACGCTGCGTATGGGGGAGCGGTTGAGCTGGGAACGAGGTTCTGGGCCGTCGGAGTTATGGTTTGCGCCTGCGGCTTAGCGCCTTGAAAGCCTCCGGCGCAGCCCACGATACCCAGCAAGACCAGAATAGCGGTCAAGCCCGCTAGGCCGACACCAATGGCAGATTGAACTCCCACGGGGACGCGCATGGATGGGAAACCCCTAATGTGACTATATCCAGCATGGTGGGACCCGTAAGAATGAAGTGAATTGTAGTTGCGCAAAGGGCTGATAGCAGTTTCGTGTCTTGGAGCGGCGCGCTGATGTGGTCTCCACCAGGTCTGGCTGCGCCAAACGCCGAGCTAGGCCCGGCCCGGGCTCCCCGCTCTGCCTTTCCACAGAGCCTTCTGGGTTGCCCGAGCTAGGCTGCAAGCGGTTATTTCTTAAGGAGTTACGCCTGATGGGGTTTGGCTGGGCGGCGGGCCGGCGGCCTTTTGGCCGGGAACCGGCAGATCCAGGCCGACTTCCGGCTTGGCGTAGGTACCAACTAGATGCACCGGGACTACCGCTCCGGCGTGCTTCCTCTTAAAGAAGACGTTGAAGGGCTTCAGAAGAACGGATTTGAAGCCACCGGTCATTTTGGAGAATTCGGCGTCCGTCTTTAGAGTGCCGTGCAAATCGACGGCTTCGCTTTCAAGATTGTAGGTGCCGTGCATTTGAGCGTCGGCGCCGGGAACCACGAAGAACAAATCGTTGAGGGTGGCGGTGGCCTCGCGAAGCTCGACATGGCCGGCTAAACCGGAGATGACCCGGTCCGGGTCTTCGTCTTCGGGCTTGTCGGCGGGTTTTGCGCCGCGGGCTCTTTCGCTGAGGTTGTCCACATCGGATTGCACGGAAGGCTTTGTGAATTCGCCGCCGGCAATGCCGAAGTCTCCCGTCAGCCGGACTTTTCGGAGGAAGGCACGGTCTTCGGGGGGAATCACCACGTGGGCGCGAAAGCTTGTGGCGCCGTTCAGCGAGGGCTTCGATCCGCTGACGAACAGTCGCAGAACATCCTGAATACGGCCGTTGCGAACCGTCAAGTCCACCGAGGCGGTCTTGCCGTGTTGGCCGGCCTGGCCGGCAATCTTGCCCTTGGCGGCGACGCGGGTCTTCAGAAACCCAGCGTTGACGCGTTCGAGTTCGACGTCGCCATTGGTGGCGTTGACGAAGGCGTGGAATTCGCTGGTTACGTCGACGGAATGTCCGCTGCGAGTGACCATGAAATCCGGAATGTCGATGTGGCCTTGGACTTCGACGCGCTGCAACGGGCCCTGGAATTTGTCTTCGGAGGAGAGCATTCCGGCGATGCCGTCGAAGACGCCGAGATCGGCATTCTGGAAAGTGGATTGGCCGGCGACGGGAGTCTGGCCAGGATCGCTGGAGTTCCAGGGACCGAATTGGCCCTGGGAGCGAATCTCCCCCGGTGGGAGCGGATTGTGGAGCGCGACGGCGTACGACATCGGTTTGTCGCGGCTGACGGAGCTCAGTTTGAGAGTATGGATATCGAAGAGCAGCGGCGTATGGGGATCGGCGCGACCGATTTCGAGGGTGGCGCCGTCGGCGATGATTTCACCGACGCGGGTTGCGGACGCGGTTGCCTGCCAGCCGGATTCTTCTCGAGGGGTTCCGATGGAGGGAACTTGGACGCGAAAGCCGTTCATCACGATGCGCGCGAGATAGCCGGGGCGCCACAACATATCGATATAGTGGGCCTCGAAAGTGAGGCGTTGAATGGCCACGATGGGAGGGGTGTCCGGCAAGCTGCCAAGCCGCTTGAAAACTACGCCTTCGCCGACGCAGCCGGGATGCGGGAAGTAGGTGGTGCGAAATTTCTGGAAGGTCACCGTGACGGGAAAGCTCCCTTGGAGGGACTGGGTGATGCGATCCTGCGAAAAGGGCCAGTGGAGGGCGAGAATTGCCACGGCTATAACGACGGCCAGGGTGACGGCCGCAAGCACCAGCAAGGTCGTCTTGCGGAGTCTCATCGAGCCGAGCGCGAGATTCTGAAGCATAAGGTCAGGGCTTGCCGGTTGCCGGTCCATTCCTGGTGCGTGACGAATTTGCGGGTGAAGCTAAGTTCAGCTTTGGCCTTGGCGATTCGGGTCGCAGCGATTAGACGCAAACCAGAGATCAAAGGACGCGTTCTCATAAAAGTCACCCGGCTGGCGGGAACATTGCAAACGCGCACCTTGCGCGTCTTGCCGGTGAAAGAACAAAAGCGACATTTTGAAAAATTATACACGCTTCACTGGCGGCTCACCTAACGGCGTAAGGCTTCGACAGGGATACCGGAATTCTCGGGCCAAACTTACTGGATTTACTGTATGGAGGTAACATCGTGAACTCTGCGAGTATGCCGGTGCGGGCTACCAAGTTCGCAAATGGAAGCGAGAAGGGGCGGCGTGGACGCTTCGCTAGAACGAAGCGGTAGGGCTGGGACGCGTCGCTCCTTCTTCTTCTAACTTCTTCTTCTAACTTCTTCTTCTGACTTCTTCTTCTTCTTTGTGTTCTGTAGTGGCTTAATTGTCGACTCCTATTGACCGTCTATAAGAGTGGTGCTACCGTCTTATAGACAGACGATAGGAGAATTCATGCCGCCCCTCCATCCGGTCTCCTGCAAGGAACGCTCGATCTGCTGATTCTGAAGGCGCTTGCTCTCCAGGAACTGCATGGGATGGGTGTATCGCGCAGAATCGCGCAAATCACTGGCGGAGCATTCGACGTCAAAGCGGGATCCTTGTTTCCCGCCCTGCACCGCATGGAACAGGCTGGTTGGCTCACATCTTCCTGGGGCGAATCAGAAACCAATCGGCGGGCGAAGTTCTACGCGTTGACCAGGGCCGGCAAAAAGCAACTGCACTCCGAGTCGGAGCGGTGGGAACGAATATCTCTGGCCATGGCGACCGCCTTGCGCACCACGTAAGGAGGCTGTGTGATCCGTCGACTCTGCGCGCTTTGGAACAATGTGTTCCGCAGAAAGCAACTCGATCGCGACCTCGATGAGGAACTCCAGGCCTATGTGGAACTGGTATCGGCCGAAAAGATGCGGGAAGGAGCGTCTCCCGAGGATGCCTACCGCGATGCTCGTCGCGATATGGGAGGGGTAGAGCAGGTTATGCAGAGCGTTCGCGAGGTTCGCCCGGGAGTCTGGTTGGACAGGCTCGTCCAGGACCTTCGGTACGGCGTTCGAACGCTCGCGAAGAATCCTGCTTTCACCCTGATTGCCATGGCCACGCTGGCGCTTGGTATCGGCGCGAACACGGCAATGTTCAGCCTGTTGGATCAGGTTGTTCTGCGGCTCTTGCCAGTCCGTGATCCAGAGCGGGTCGTGATCGTCCGGGAGACTGGCAACCACTACGGCAACAGTTTCGGCCCCAACACCATTTCCTGGCCGATGTTTGAAGATTTGCGAGACAACAATCAAGTCTTCGCCGGGATGTTCTGCCGGTTTCCAGCCACTGTCACCATCAGCGGCGGCGATCGAGCGGCGCAAATCCCCGTGGAGCTGGTTTCCGGCTCGTACTTCCCAATACTGGGTGTGGGAGCGGCATTGGGCCGCACCATTGCTCCGGACGACGACGCGGTGCCCGATAGCCAGCCGGTCGTGGTGCTCAGCTACAGCTTTTGGCGGAGCTACTTCGACAGCGACCGCAGCATCGTCGGCCGAACGATCAACCTCAACAGTTACGCGATGACCGTGATTGGAGTCGCGCAGCCCGGTTTCGACGGCGTGGAGCTGGGTGTCCCTGCGAAGGTTTTCGTTCCCATCATGATGAAGACCGAGATGACGCCCCACTCGGACGGCCTCAAGGACCGGCGCCGCAGGCTGAGCTGGGTCACCGCCTACGGACGCCTCAAGCCCGGCGTAAGCCTCGAGCAGGCGCAGCTTTCGCTGCAGCCGCTCATGCATAGCATTCTCGAAATGGAGGTTCAGCAGCCTGAATTCACCAGGTCCGCGACGCCTGCGGATCGGGAACCCTTTCTTCGCAATCGCGCTGAACTTTTGCCGGGCTCTGACAACGATCTCCGCGAGGATATGCGCAGACCGCTATGGCTTTTGCTCGCGCTCACTGGAGCGGTCCTTCTCCTTGCCTGCGCCAACCTGGCCAATCTGCTGCTGGCGCGTGCCACAGCGCGAGAGCGGGAATTCGCTGTTCGCCTGGCTATCGGGGCCGGCCGCGCCCGCATCGTTCGCCAGTTGCTCACCGAAACTCTGCTCCTCTCAACCGCTGGAGCAGTCGTCGGATTGGCGCTGGCCTTTCTCACGGATCGCATTCTGCTGCGCATCTATCTGCCTGCGGATGCGGCCGCCGAGTTTGTTGTCTCCCCGATTCCGGATGGACGCGTGCTGGCCTTCGTTGTGGGAGTCATGCTTCTGACCTCATTGGTCTTCGGACTCCTGCCCGCCCTTCGTGGCTCGCGCACGGAAATAACTCTCTCTCTGAAAGACAGGTCCGGGGACGCCTCAGCGAGCGGCATTTCTCTTCGCCGGATGCTCGTCGGCATCCAGGTAGCGCTGTCGCTCCTTCTGCTGGTCGGTGCAGGCCTTTTCGTTCGTACTTTGCGCAACCTCGATAGCCTGGGGCCGGGGTTCCCCACCGATCATCTTCTTACCTTCCGAATCAACCCTTCGCTCAACGGATATTCCGACGAACAAACCAAATCGTTCTATCAACGGCTGGACATCAACCTCCAAACCATGCCCGGTGTTGCCTCGGTTGGATTCTCCGTCATGCCGCTTTTGAAGGGCTATGCATGGCAGAATGCGGTCCTGGGAAAGGATTTCGAAGGAGCGCCGATCGAAGAACAGCCGGTTCTCAACCACGTCGGCCCGGGCTACTTTGCGACGCTCGGTATTCCTATCCTCGCCGGGCGGGCCTTCACGGCGCAGGACGTTGGGCCGGCCAAATACGCCGTCATCAATGAGAGTTTTGCCAAGCAATACTTCCCGGGCCGAACTCCCCTCGGCCAGCGCTTCGGGCTCGTAGACGACATGCGGCCAGTCAGCCCGGACATTGAAGTAATTGGGTTGATCCCGGACAAGAAATACAGAGATCTGCGTGAGACGCCTCCGGCGCAGGCCTATTTCCCGTACTACCAAGACGCCCATTTCCGCTTCATGAACATCTATTTGCGCACGCAGGCCGATCCGCGCCAGATCGAGAATGAACTTCGCGAACGCATGCGGCAGTTCGACCCGCATGTTCCGGTCGTCGAACTGCAAACCGTGAACGAACAGATTGGACTCTCGCTGCGGACCGAACGGCTGGTCGCCAGCCTCTCTGCCGTATTCGGCGGACTTGCCACTTTGCTGGCCGTCATCGGGCTTTATGGGGTCACGGCCTATGCGGTGATGCGCCGAACCCGAGAGATAGGAATTCGCATGGCTCTCGGAGCAGTGCCTGGTGACGTCATTGCGATGGTCATGCGCGAAGTATTGATCCTCATCGGAGCCGGCCTGGCTGCTGGTTTCTTGCTTGCGCTGGCCCTCGCCAATCTGGTCCGCAGCCAGCTCTTCGGGTTGAACCCGCGCGATCCGTTAACGTTCCTTGGCTCGGTAATCGTTCTTACCGTGGCTGCGGGATTGGCTGGTCTTATTCCCGCCTTGCGCGCAAGTTCTCTGGCTGCGACAACCGCCTTAAGACATGAATGAACCGGTTCGAGATGCGGCTCTGCCCCACTCAAGTTCTACCCAGATGTTGGCCCATCCTTGGCCGAGCCATCTCCACATAAGCAAATTCACACGATAGGCTGAACTACGCGTTTAGCCGCATAATTTGGCGACTTCTGGCTTCCCCTCCGGCTTTCGATTTTCCAAGCTTGACGCTGCGGAGTGTTCCTAGTTGCGCGATTCCTCCTTGAGCCGCATATAATTCCGCGTGCGCCGCCCCCCTCACAGACAAACTGCGAACCGCCACGCCGGCAAAAGCACACCAGACCCCGCGGACCGAAAAATAGGTCTGGCGCGGGCGTTGTCCAAGCTGGGGTTCTGCTCTCGCTCGAAAGCCAGCGAGCTTATTCTGGCGGGGCGAGTAACGCTTAATGGCGTCGTGCGGCGGAATCCGGAGACGCCGGCGCATTTGCATCGCGACCGCATCGAGGTCGATGGCCGGGCGATCGCCGCCGCCGAGCGCATCTATTTCCTGCTGAACAAGCCGCGCGGCGTGGTGACCACCGCTTCCGACGAAAAAGGCCGCGAAACGGTTTACGATTCCTTGCGGGCGGCCGGCGGCGAGGAAGCGAAGTGGCTGGCACCAGTGGGCAGGCTGGACAAGGCCAGCGAGGGTTTGCTGCTGCTGACCAATGATTCGGAGTGGGCGGCCCGGGTGCTGGCGCCGGAGACGCACCTTGCGAAGACCTATCACGTGCAGATCGGGGCGGTGGCGGGCGAAGGAGTTCTGGCATCCTTGCGAAAAGGCGTGAGAAGCGAAGGAGAATTCCTGGGGGTACGGAGCGTGGAGATTCTGCGGCGGGGCGAGCGCAATTGCTGGCTGGAAATTGTGCTGGACGAGGGGAAAAACCGGCATATCCGGCGAATGTTGCAAGAGTTGGGGATCGAGGTGTTGCGATTGGTGCGCGTGGCGATTGGACCGTTGGAGCTGGGCGATCTGGCCAAAGGAGCCGCCCGGCCGCTTCGTCGCGACGAGAAGATTTCGCTCGACAAGGCCATGAGCGCCGCAAGTGGCGCTCGGAGCGAGCCCCGGAAATGAGCGAAATCGGCGTGTTGCGGGAGTTGGCGGCCGCGGCGTTGGCATCGGGACACCTCGCGGAGGGTCAACCGATACCACCGGCGAAACTTTTTTCCGGGCTCGATGGCGACTCTGGCGGCTTCGGGGGCAGGATCGCCGGGAAATTGGGGGTGTACTCGAAGGACGGTACGGCCCTTGGCCTCGCGCTTCGATACTGCGGATTCCGAGAGCTGCCGGATTCGGTTGGGCAACTGGCGGCCCTAAGGCATCTGGATTTGACCGGCAATCAGCTGGCGGACCTTTCCGAGTCTATGCGCGGCATGAGAGATCTTCGGAGCTTGTACCTGGATGAGAACCAGCTTGCCGCGCTACCAGGATGGATCGATCAGCTTGGTGAATTGCGCGAGCTGCATGTGGACAAGAACCAACTGACTTCCCTTCCCGCGGACATTGCCACACTGGTGCGGCTGGAAAAGTTGAATGTCCGCGGCAACCGGCTGGAATCTGTACCAGAGAGCCTTGGTAGTTTGAAGAGCCTCGAAGATTTGAGACTCGGCCACAATTTGCTGGCGTCGGTGCCGGAGTCGCTCTGGAATCTGACCGGTCTTACGACGCTGGATCTTTCCGAGAATCGCTTGTCATCGATCTCCCCTAGGGTCGGAGGGCTGACTCGACTGCAGATGCTGGACCTCGGTCACAACGAGCTGACGTCTTTGCCCAAAGAACTTGGCGATCTGACAGAGCTTTCCGGCTATCTGTATCTCAGCAACAACCGGCTGACCAGCGTTCCGGAGTCGCTGGGTAATCTGCGGAAGCTGAGCTACCTGAACGTTACAGACAATCAACTGACATCGCTGCCCGGCACGATCGTTAGTCTGACGAGCCTGATCGAACTGAGGCTGTACAACAATCGGCTGACAAGCCTGCCGGAATCGCTGGGGAATCTGAAGAAGTTGAGAGAGCTGCACGCCTCCAACAACGAATTGGCCGCGCTTCCGGAATCGATTGGCGGCTTGGAGAGCCTGAGGGAGCTGCGGCTGCAAGGCAACCGACTGGCGGCTATCCCAGAGTCGATTGGGAAGCTGACAAAGCTGTGGTGCCTGGACCTGCGGAACAACCTGTTGACGAGTCTGCCCGAATCCATTGGAGCACTCTCTAGCCTCACTTACCTGGACCTACGAGGGAACCGGCTGGTGTCGCTTCCTGACAGCCTCGGCGCGCTGCCAAAGCTGGAGAAACTGGATTTGCGATGGAACAAGCTGGCCGGGTCTCCGGGGTGGATTCGCGGGCTGGAACAGCGCGGATGCGCTGTGCTTCGATAAGATAAAGGGTTACCCAGACGCGGTGTTTTTCCGGGCGCGCTTGCAAATGGGCGCGCGAAGCTCTACGCTTTTACGTCCATGCCTGAGTTCTCTCCTGAATTATTGGTGTTCGGCTTCATTCTGTACGTCGCGTTCCTGTTTTCGACGACGTGCCACGAAGCGGCGCACGCCTTGGTGGCCAAGGTCGGAGGCGACAGCACCGCGGCGCAGGGCGGCCAGGTGACGCTGAATCCTGTTCCGCACATTCAGCGCGAGCCCTGGGGCATGGTGGTGATTCCGATCCTGTCGTTCCTGTTTGCCCAAACCATGATTGGGTGGGCCAGCGCGCCCTTCGATCCGTTGTGGGAGAGGCGCCATCCGCGGCGGGCGGCGCTGATGGCCCTGGCCGGCCCGGCGGCGAACTACACGCTGATGCTGATCGCGGTGATCGGTTTGCGAGTGGGCAGTGCGGCGGGCTGGCTGCACGCGGACCCAATCACGCACCGCCCGGACTTCGCGACGGTGACGCTGCTGTCCTTTTTCTCGCTGAACCTGCTGTTAGGGACATTTAACTTGCTGCCGGTGCCGCCGCTGGACGGCAGCAGCGTCATCATGCTGTTCATGAGTGAAAGCACCGCACAGCGCTATCTGGACTGGCTGCGCGGGAGCGCCTACGCGCGGCTGGGTCTGCTGGTAGGGTTGCTGGCTTTCCGGTATCTTTATGCGCCGGTCGAAAATTTCGCTACGGATTTGCTGCTGCGCAGCCATTTCTAGAGTGGGCAGTGGTTCAATCGCGCACAGATGTCCCTTTTTTGTCTCGCGTATGAGCAGTGTTCGACCTCGGAAGCTCCAGTAAACCGCGTTTTTTCTTGTACATATCGATGACGGACTTGGCCTTCCGGCTGCAGGGGTATGGCTGGAGGCCGAGTATGATTTCGTCCGTGACCTATCCCACCATCAGCCGGTACCGGGTCGAGGTGTCCGGGTGGGACAAGCACCAAACCTTCTTTGTGGAGAAGTCCGAACTGGAATGGAATGAGGATTCCGGTAAGCAAGTGGCCTTGCGGCATAAGGTTGTGGACGGAGCGGTGATATTTCTGCGGTTGCTGCAACCCATGGGAACGGATCGATCCCTTCCAGTAGCGTATGAAGCCGAATTTGTGTCTGTGGCCGCAAACGGCCAGCACCAATTCCGGTTGCACCCCGCTTGCCCGCGTATGGACGAATGGAATGGCATCGTAAACTAGAGATCGGCACCGGAGCGCGGGACACAGGAAGACCGAAACGGCACACGGCGGTCCGAATTGGATGGCGAGGTGTGCCTGGAAACCAGCATAGGCGATGAATTGCTGATGCGCCTCGGTTGCAGGGGCGCTGGTACCGCGGCGGCAGGGCGCTGATTCCCCACCGTTTAGGGGCTTTACGGCGCGCCTGGCTGGAGATCATGCTTGGTTCGCCGGTTGGAAATGAATCGGCGCGAGCGTGGCACCAGGGTTGCGATAGATGTGGGCATGGCCCATGCGTATTCCAAAACCTTAGAAGTAAGCGCTCCCAAGAGTTCCCTAACTCCTTGCATCCTCGATGACGACCCCGAACTGCTCGAGACCCTGTCGACGCTGGTCAGCGAGATGGGCTACGAGCCCATACCGACGGCCGATCCAGAAGAGGCCCTGAAGATGGTGCGGTGTGGACGCAGCCGGTTGGTCCTGGCGGAGGTGCATATGCCGGGATTGAGCGGGTACGAATTCCTCGACCGCGCCCTGCAGTGCGATCCAGGTGTGCATGTCATCGTGATGAGCAAGGACTATACGCTGGAGTCGGCGCTGGAGGCCATCCGCCGGGGGGCCACGGACTTTCTGCCGAAACCTGTAGACCGGACCCGGTTGAAGAAGACGCTGGACGAGGTGGCGGCATTGTACGACCAGCGGCGGCGGGTGCGAGCACTCGAGGAGCAACTGCTGAAGGACCTGGAGTTTCACGGGATCGTGGGTAAAAGTCCGGCGATGTTGGAGGTTTTTGACTTTGCGCGTAAGGTGGCCAAGCACTACAGCAACGTCCTGATTGTGGGTCCTACGGGCACGGGAAAAGAGCTGGTGGCGCGGGCCATTCACCAGATCAGCCCGGTGAACCAGCAGCGGCTGGCGGTGTGCAATTGCTCGGCGCTGGTGGATACGCTGCTGGAGAGCCAACTGTTCGGGCACCTGCGCGGGGCGTTCACCGGGGCCACGGAAACGCGTCCCGGCCTTTTTGAGTACGCCAACGGCGGCACGGTTTTTCTGGACGAGGTGGGGGAAACCTCGCTGGCCATGCAGGCCAAGCTGCTGCGGGTAATTCAAAACCGGGAAATACAGCGGGTGGGGTCTCCGGAAGTGAAACAGGTCAACGTGCGTTTGATCGCGGCCACCAACCGGGATCTGCGCGCGGAAGTGTTGGCGGGACGTTTTCGCGAGGACCTGTTTTACCGGCTCGGCTCGATCCAAATCCGCATCCCGTCGCTGGCCGAACGGCTGGAAGACATCCCGCCGCTGGTGCAGTTTTTTCTGAAGAAATACAACGAGGCGTACGCAAAGAAGATCTCGGGATTGACGCGGCGAGCGCAAGCGGTGCTGTTGCAACACCCCTGGCCCGGAAACGTCCGCGAGTTGGAGAATGTGATTTCCAGCGCGTGCATTACCGCGACGGGAGACTTTATCGACCTGGCGGACCTCCCCGAGCAGTTGCAGCACCGTGGACCCCGCCTGGCGGACGGCGACGAGTGGCGGCCGCTGTCGCTGGATGAGGTCAGCAAAGTGCATATCCAGAGGGTACTGGACATGTGCCAGGGCAACCGTTTGCGGGCGGCGCAGATCCTGGGCATCGGGCGGACCAGTCTGTACCGTTACTTGAAGCGCGACGGCCAGGACAGCAGGTCGCGCGAGAGGTCTGGCGGGGCGGCCGCCTAACATCGCGGCAAGACACCATACGGATTCGGTCGAGCCGCAAATTCCAGCAAAGGACTCTTCGTGTTTCACCGCGAGACAATTTCCCGGGTTGAAGCAAGACCGGTAACCGCACTCCCGCGCAAGGCAAAGAAAAGGAGGAGTTTGTGGAAGCCGGAGTTTGGCACGGTTCCTGCACTTGTGGGGGTATAGGTTGATCGTATGGTTGGGAGAAGCGCCGCCGAGCACACAGCAACTACAACTCAAGAAATTGGCGCGGGCCACGAAACGACGATGACATCATCAGCAAGCTTTGCAAACAATTTTGCGGAAGGCCAGTGCAGCGGCGCAGTAGACCCGCTGACGGCCCGCAGAGCGGTCCTCGTAACTGCAGTGCTTCAGCGAACCCACAGTCAACCAGCCAAGACCCCCTGAGCGCCGCGCAATTTGTCCCCTGGCAGTTGCGCGGCGCTCTTTCCTCCCTTTTTAGATTTGGACTTTTTAGAAATCCGGCATCTGAACGGTTCCGAAACATCGGAAATTGGCGAGGCCTTAGGCCGCGCGCATGGCACGAAAAGACTCGAGGCACTTTCGAGCGGTGTCCAGTTCGGAAAATCTGCTGCCCTCCTGCTCCATGAGGTAATACTCCGCACCGCCCACGCTTTCGGCGGCCGCAAAGATGTCCTTCCAATTGGCCTCGCCTTCACCGAATAGAACCTTGTAGCCCTTCCCGGCATCGGGCGACCAATCCTTGCAGTGCAGCGAGTGGATGCGGCCGGGGTTGGCGCGAATCCAGGCCACCGGGTCGGAGGCCGCCTCGAGGCACGTGCCGACATCCAGCTGGAGCATCACGGACGGCCTGGTGTTTTTCGCCAGGATTTCCATGGGGCGATGGCCGCCGGCGGGAATGAATTCGACATAGTGGTTGTGGTAGCCCACCTTGAGGCCCGCCGGCTCCAATTGTTCGGCGGCGGAATTCAAGAGATCGGCAACGGGCATCCAGCCATCCGGGCCTGCGGCGGGTTTCGCGGTGGCCACAACTACGTACTTGCCGCCGAGGACGAGGTTCATGTCGCGAGCGCGATTGATCTTGTCTTTGTCCAGGTACGCGCTGTCGTTATGGGTCGAAAAGCAGCGGATGCCCAGATCGTCCAAGAGCTTGCGCATCTGTTTGGTTTGGGCCTCTGTCCACTCGAAATAGGGAGCGTAGAATTCCACGCCTTGGTAGCCCATCTGCGCGACGGCTCGTACGGTGCGCTCGAGGTTCTCTTTCAAAGCCTCGCGGACGGAAAAGAGTTCCAGGCCCATGGGAATGGATGCGGCGGCTCGGGTGCGTAGCGCCCAAGGAAGCATGGCGGAAAGGGCCAGGAAGGAGCGGCGCGAGAAAGAATTGGAAGGCATGGCCGGAATCCTACCCGAGTACGGACGGAATTTCACCGCCTTTGATGCGGAGGAGGAAAAGGCAGGATCACTCGCGGAGGAAGACCGATGTCTCTCGCAAGAAAAGAGCTAGTTGATCATGGTGCACCCAGTGTCCGGCGTCTGGGACTTGCACCATGCGGCGGTTGCGGATGGCTTTCCAGCGCGGATCGGCTTCGGGAACGGGCAGGAAGCTGGCCAGGCCCCAGAAGAAAAGCGTGGGGCAGGTGATTTGAGCGAACAGCTCGACGGCGTCTTCGAGGTGATGGCCATAGGGAGAAACGGCGCGCGCGTAATTGTCGAACTTCCAGAGCAACGATCCGTCGGACTCCCAATTCGTCCCATGCAGCGTCAAGTGCCGCGCCACCTCGTCGGAAAGGCGCGGGTTGGCTTCCTTCATGCGAGTCATGGCCGCGTCGAGGCTGGGATAGCTCTTGGGGCGGCGCTTTTCCAAGTCGCGGATCTCCTCGATCCAGTGGCGGGCGCGCCGCGATGCGGGACCGTGCAGGCGATGCCCTTCCGGGAAACCCAGGCCCTCGATGGACACAGCCTTCTGCACTCGTTCCGGGTACACACCCGCGTAATGCAGCACGATACCGCCACCCATAGAGTGTCCGATGAGGCGGATCGGAAAATCGTCGATGACGTCGAGCAAAGCCGAGAGATCGAGGACGTGTTCCGCTACGCTGTAGGTTGCGCCAGGCGCCCAGGCACTGTTGCCGTGGCCCCGCAAATCCAGCGCGTAAACGTGATAGTGCTCACGAAAGGCGCGAGCCACCCAGTCCCAATTGCGGGCATGATCTAGGCCTCCATGGACGAGAACAAGCGCGGGCTTGGCGTCCTGGCCGTAATCCCAGAACTGCAGTTTCAAACGATCGGAATAGAAGAAGTGCGAGATGGGTTCCAATGTGTTCTCGGCTCAGCAGGCTGAGCGAACTGGCTTTGAAAATACACGGTTTTGGGATTTCCGAACAGGGGCAGGCCGAGAGAATGCAAACCAACTCTGGGTGTACGTTTTGCCAAAGATGGGGCGCAGCAGTGCTGCGCCCTACCAGGATTGTGGACGAACTAGTTGTCTATCTGGACTTGGAGGACTTCGCCAGGAAGCCGAACCAGCGTCGACTTGACCGTTGATTCGGAGCGAACCACGTCATCCCGCTTGCGAATCGGATTCTCCGAAGGAACATGAGACGGAGTTTCGTCCGCTCGCGGCCTCTCGATGCGAATTCCCAGGGTGCGCTCCAGTTGAAAGAGCTCCGAACGCTGTTCTCTGACGAAGAGCGTGGAAGCCACGCCGTGTTTGCCGGCGCGGCCGGTGCGGCCAACGCGATGGATAAAGTTCTCGGCCACTTCCGGGAGATCGAAGTTGATGACGTGGGCGATGTCCTGGACGTGAATGCCGCGAGAAGCCAGGTCGGTAGCGACCAAGACGCGGTAGCGGCCTTGCTGGAAACCCGTGAGGGCGGCGGTGCGCTGCGATTGCGAGCGATCGCCGTGAATCATGGCGGCAGAAAAACCGTCGCGGTTCAGGTTTTTGGCAATGCGGTCGGTGGCACGCTTGGTGCGTGCGAAAACCAGGCAGCGCCCGGTTTCCTTGGCCAGCAAACGATTCAGCGTTTCTTGCTTGCGATCGACGGAGACCTCGAAAGCCTGCATGCGCACGTTTTCGGAAGGCTTGAGTACGGACCCGAACGCCAGGCGCACGGGATTCCTCATGTAATCCTTCACCAGGTGTACGACCGAAGCTTCGAGCGTGGCCGAGAAGCACATGGTCTGCCGCTCTTTGGGTAGGATGGCCGCGATTCTACGAATCGCGGGAAGAAATCCCATGTCCAGCATGCGGTCGGCTTCGTCAAGAACAAGGATCCGCAGATCGCGAAAATTGAACAGCTTGCGATCGAGGAAGTCTTCCAAACGGCCCGGAGTTGCCACGATCAGGCGAGCGCCCTTGCGAATGGCGCTGAGCTGCGCGCCTTCGGACAGGCCGCCTACGACCAGCGCCGCCGGCACCAGTTGCCTGCCGCGAAGGGCGTTGTACTGCTCCACGACCTGCATGGCCAGTTCCCGCGTGGGAACGAGGACCAGCGCCGCGATGCCCGGTGTGGCTTGCTGCAGCAGGCGTTCGATGACCGGGATCAGGAACGCGAGCGTCTTGCCCGTGCCGGTCTGCGCCGTCGCCAGCACGTCTTTACCTTCGAGGGCCTGCGGAATTGCCGCGGCCTGAACCGGGGTGGGGATGGAAAAATGAGCTGCTGCCAGGCGCTCCTTCATATAGGGAGAGACTGGTAGTTCTGAAAAACTTTGCATTCGTTGCTTTCTTGCTGGCTTAAGGCCATCGCGGCGCGCACACAAACTTGCGGGCGGGCTCGGCAAATGGCGCTGCCAGGCTTAGTTAGATTACGCCGAAGACTTACGGAGGAAACTGGAGGCGGGTATTCTCAGATCAACTACTTGTTTATCCCAGAGCAGCCGCACTACACAACCGCGGTATTAAGCGCAACGTCAGTATAGCACACTCGGAAGAGCGTGGGGCGAGAATCGATCGATTGTCGCGGCGCGGACCAAGTCGCCAACAGGGCATTTTGATCTATGCAGGGGTAACATAAGCGGTCAGGATCAGGAAAATGTTGCGTCACCACGTACCCGGACCACCACTCGGTTCCTTCGTGCAGCTGCTATGGCTGTACAGATCCTACGAGCCCGCGCACCAGCAGCAAAAGGAACGGCTCATGCCGGACGGGTCGGTAGCGCTGGTGATCAACCTTCGCGACGATGAAGTTCGCACGTACGACCGCATCCACATCGAGAAATGCCGCACCATGCCTGGGGCGGTTGTGTGCGGCGTGCATACCGAGAACTTCGTGATCGATACCGCAGAGCAGGCCGACGTGGTGGGGGTGCAATTTCGTCCGGGCGGGGCTTTCCCGTTCCTGGGCGTGCCGCCGAGCGAGACGCATAACTTGCACGTGCCGCTGGAGGATCTGTGGGGCTCGTTTGCGCGGGAATTAAGAGAACGATTGCTGGGCGCCCGAACGGAGGCGGAGACATTTGAGATCCTGGAGCGCGCCTTGCTGGCCAGGGCGCGCAGTGGATTCGACAAGCATCCGGCGGTGGCTTTCGCGCTGAAAGAGTTCCAGGCCGCGCCGCAGGGGACGACGATTCGCGGCGTGACCGAACGGATCGGCCTGAGCGCGCGGCGCTTCGCCGACGTTTTCGCGAAAGAAGTCGGGTTGACGCCCAAATTGTTTTGCCGGGTGCGCCGCTTTCAGAGAGTGCTGCGCGTGATTCGCGGCGGGCGGGAGATCGATTGGGCCGAGATTGCGCTGTCCTGCGGGTATTACGATCAAGCCCACTTCAATCACGATTTCAGGGCCTTTTCAGGCATCAATCCCAGCACGTATCTGGCGGCCTGCACACCGCACCTGAGCCACGTTCCCATCCTCGAATAGTGCAGCAGCCGTCGATATGGCTGCCGCTGATTTCCCCTTCCGTTTCTTACAATACGAGCTCACAGCGATCCTCGAAGATAGGGACGAACGCACAACGTCGTCACGGGCCGACGGCCCTGGCGGATTCGAGGACAACATGACACGAAGCGCGAAATACGTTCCAGACGGATTTCATAGCCTCACGCCGTACTTGGTTTGCGGAGGAGTCGCACGGCTGCTCGATTTCTTGAAGGAGGCATTTGAGGCGGAGGAAACCGTCCGCGCCACACGCGCGGATGGTTCCATCACTCACGCTTGCGTGCGGATCGGCGACTCTATGTTGGAGATGGGCGAAGCAAGCGGTGAGTGGACACCGATGCCGGCAAGCTTGCATCTCTACGTCAAAGATTCCACCGAGGTGTACCAGCGCGCCTTGCGGGCCGGCGCCGAGTCGCTGTATGAGCCGCGCGACATGGATTATGGCGACCACGAAGGCGGAATCAAAGATCCATCCGGCAATCACTGGTACATTGCGACCCACACATCGGGAAAGCACTTTGTTCCAGATGGCCTGCGCAGCATCACACCTGGGCTCAGCGTGAAGAGCGCTGCGGAGTTCCTCGTCTTTCTCGAAAGGGCGTTTGGCGCGAGCGTCGCGTTCCAGAATGCTTCGCCGGAGGGCGTCGTCGGGCACGCCAAAGTGCAAATCGGCGATTCGATGCTGGAGTGCAGCGAAGCGCACGCTGAATGGGGCCCCAGGGCGATGGCCTTGCATCTTTACGTCCCTGACGCGGACGCGGTCTATAAGACCGCTATTTCGGCGGGCGGAAAATCGTTGAGCGAACCCACGGATCAGCCTTACGGAGAACGAAGTGGAGGCGTAATGGACGCTGGGGGCAACCATTGGTACATTGCTACACATACCGAGAACCTGACGATCGAGGAGTTGAGTTCTCGCACAGCCGCCCACGGTGAATCCGTGAAGTAAGGGGAGGGTCGGGCGCAACTTCAGTAAAGGACTATCGATGCGCTACTCGCCGAGATTTTATTCCGCGAGTAGCGCATCGCTTTTTCTCGAAGTCTTCAGCGGCTGCCGGTGGCGGCTGGGCTGCCCGTGCTGGTCAGGGGTACGGTAATAGTATTGTCCATGCGCACGAGGATGCCGGACTGCGCCGGGAGTTCCACGTCCTTGCCCTTGCGGGAAACAATGTACGCAGCGCTGCCGGCCAATCCGATGCCGAAGCCGCGCACCACGTGGCTGAAGAGCAAGCCGACCATGGAAGCGCCGCCGGTGCCGATGGTTGCCGCCAGGACATCTCCTTTATAGTCGTGTTTCTCCTGCAGCACCGCGCCTTCTTCGACCTTCATATCTTTGCGAGGCTTTTCGTTGGCTTGGCCCGGCTGCTCGATGGCGATGATGCTCATCTGCACCGGGATGACGCGGCTATCCACTTCGAGGGAACGAAATGTCAGGTTCATGTACGCTTCGCCGCGAATCATGGCGAAGTGACGAGGAGCGGCGATGGTGCCAACGACGCCGTTGACCCGCGTGCCTGCGGGAATCAGCAACTGATTGCCGAGCAGCACCGGCTCCGCGACGACGGCCACGAACGGATCACCGTCTCTGGACGCTGAGGTGCCGATGGCGTTCAATAGAGTCAGGTGAACTTGAGTCCCTTGCAAAACTTGATGTGGTTCGGCAAAGGATGCGGGTACAACCGTAGAAACCAGCACGAGAACTAAGATCGAAGACAACAATTTTCTCATTGATTCCTCCTGCCCGCACCGTAGTGCAGGCTGGCCCCGTGTCGTGGGGCGACACCCAGGCGATGCCTCGGTGACATTCCGCTGGCGCCGCGGACCCGGTGTTTCGCTGCGCGAAACGCGGGGTGGATGGGGAGGAACTCCATCCGCGCCGAAGTGTACTTCACTTTTTCTTCGATAGCGCAAGCATTTTCTGAAATGTGTCGCGGGCGGCATACAGGATTGTCCCGATGGCGCCCAATCGCCGGTGGCCAAGCGACGGTCACTATGAAAATCGCGGAACAAATTGCTTAGACAACGGAATTCGGCGAGAGAATACTGAAGCGAGCGTCGGCAAAATCTTTTGGCTCCGATGCCGCTGTGCTAAACTTTCGTCAGCAGTCGCGTGACGTCGCGCGACTGCCGGAGCGTGGAACTTCGGGCTCTGTGCAACGAGGTCCCGCGAACCCCGCCAGGCCCGGAAGGGAGCAACGGTATCGGGAACGCCTCGGGTGCCGCAGATCACCCGAAGTTCCTCGCGCCGCGTATTGCCTGCTCTGGCTCAGCGTTGTCGGGCAAGAGTTGAAGGCGCAACGGCGAAAGTCATCCATGATCCTTCTCACGCTATGAGCTATCAAGTCATCGCACGCAAGTGGCGGCCACAGACCTTCAACGATTTGGTGGGGCAAACCCACGTCACCGAAACGCTCGGCAACGCCATCCGCAATAATCGCGTGGCCCACGCGTATATTTTTTCTGGGGCACGCGGTGTTGGGAAGACTACTGCGGCGCGCATTCTCGCAAAAGCGCTGAACTGCGTGGACGGACCGACGGCGACTCCGTGCGGCGAATGCGATTCCTGCAAAGAAATCGCAGCGGGGACTTCGCTCGACGTCATCGAGATTGACGCGGCGTCCAATCGCGGCATCGACCAGATTCGCGAGCTGCGCGAGATGGTGCGCTACGCTCCGGCCGCCTCGCGCAGCAAAGTCGTGATCCTGGACGAAGCGCACATGCTCACCGGCGAGGCATCGAACGCTTTGCTGAAGACCCTCGAAGAACCTCCCGACCGCGTAATTTTTGTGATGGCCACGACCGAGCCGGAAAATCTGGTCGATACCATTCGCTCGAGATCGCAGCACTTTCATTTCCGCGCGCTGACCTTCGCGGAGATTACCGGGCGGCTCGAAGAGATCGCGCGCAAGGAAGATTTGAAGATCGAGCCAGGCGCGTTGGCGGTGATTGCGCGCATGGCGGAAGGCAGTCTGCGCGATGCGCTTTCGTTGCTGGAGCAAGCTCGCGCCTATTGCGGCGACGCCATTGCCGACAAGGAGGTGCGCGAACTGCTGGGCGTGGTGCCCGACGATGCCCTGGAGGAACTCGTCGGCGCGATTGCGTCGGCCTCCGCGGATCGCGCGCTGAGCCTGGTGCACACTTTTCAAAAGGAAGGGCGCAATCTGCAGCATTTTTGCCGGGAGGCCGTCCGGCACATGCGCAATTTGCTGATCGCGCGCGCCTGTGGCGCGGATTCGGATTTGATTGCAGCAACGCCGGATCAGCGGCCAGCGCTGGCGGGTGCTGCCGAGCAGTTCAGCGAAGAAGATCTGACGCGCTTCTTTCAGATATTGTTGCAGACCGACGACGATCTGCGGCGCAAGCCCGATCCGCGCGTGCATCTGGAGATGGGATTGCTGCGGCTGATCAACGCTTCGCGGCTGGCCCCACTCGAAGAATTGCTGGCGGACTTGCGCGGCGGCGCTCCGGTCGCGAGCGCGGGTGCTGGCGCATCGCGCGGCGCTCCGATTGCCCCCGTGCCGCTCGCGCCCCGGCGCGACGCATCGCCCGCCGCTCCAGTTGCGTTCGCGCCCGCGCCACAAAGAACGCTACCAGCCTCCATCGCACCAGTCTCATTGCGCACGGAAACAAAGCCGTCCGCGGAATCGCCCGCTGTCGTGACCATCACTTCTGCATCGCCCGGAATGACGGACACTTCTTCCGAACAAGAAGACTCGCCGGCGCCAAGCGTTCTTGTCGCCGCGCAAGCGAGCGGCCTGACCAGCGAACAAGTCGCGGAGATCAAGAGCGCGCTCCAAGCCCAACAAAAATTTCTCGGCGAACTTGTCGAACACAGCAGCCGCTGGGAGCTCGAAGGCGCGGAGTTGCGCATTTATTTTTCGCCGAAGAACCGGACGTACGCGGAACTTCTCGAAGGCCGCGAGTCTCTCGAAAAGATCCGTGCCGCTTCAAGCAAGGTGTTGGGCCGCCCCGTGCGAGTCTGTGCTAAACTCGAAGCAGTTGCAGCGGCGGCTGCGTCGGCGTCGGGATCAGGATCGGGTGCGCAAGATTTGCGGGCCCAATTCGAGCGCGATCCGATGGTGAAGTCGATGCTGCAGCGCTTCGGCGGGAAAATCACCGAAGTGAAGCATCGCCCAGGGGAATCCTGATGGAAGTCAGCGCTCTCCAACAAATGCTTTCGCGGTTCAAGCAACTGCAAGAGGATCTGCAGCGGCAGGTAAATTCCGTGACGGTGGAAGCCTCGGCCGGCGGCGGCATGGTCCAAGTGCGAATGAACGGCCAGAAACAGATCGTAGATGTGCGCATCGAGCCGGACGTTTTCGCCAGCAAAGATCAGGAAATGCTGCAGGACCTGGTGCGCGCAGCCGTCAATGAAGCGTCACGGCGCGTCGATGAAGAGCTTGCCAACCAAATGAAGAACCTCTCCGGCAACATTCCCGGCATGGCGGGCCTGAAAATTCCCGGGCTTTTCTAAATCCGTTCCGGCTTGCACCAGTTTCCTCTTCCCTTCCTTTCCCTCGCCTGAATCGCTAACAAAAAATACACTGCCATGGCGCGACCCGAAATCGCGCCGCATGTTAACTAGTACTGCTTCAGTATTTGGATTGTACTGGCCGGACGGCCAGTTACATCTCCGCAGCGGACCCGGAAGGCAAGGTGTCGTGCTCTTTCGACGCCGTCAGATAATGGGGGCAACCCAGCTCCTTCGTTCTGGTACACGGACCCTCATTCCACTATGGAGGATTTAGCATCATGAAAGTCACGACGGCATTCATCCTTGTGGGTGTGCTCCTCGGATACAACGCAGCGGCCTATGCTCAGGCAGGCGCGCAGGCCAGTTCCTCGGCCGGCAGCAGCACGTCGGCGCAAGCGGACAGATCGGGGGCGCAGGTATCGAACAGCAACGCCGCTTCGGGATCGGCACAGGCTGGGCGAAACTCGGCCAGTCTTTCAAGTGGCACGGCCATGAATGCCGCGCTTTCCCAACCAGTGGACGCCAAAAAGAACAAGCCGGGTGACCCTGTTGCGGCAAGAACGACAGAGGCAACCAAGTCCGAAGGCAAGGTGATAATTCCCAAGGGCACGAAGCTGGTTGGGCATGTAACCGAAGCCAAAGCGCGGACCAAGGGCGAGTCAGAGTCGGCCCTAGGAATCGTCTTCGACAAAGCGATTTTGAAAAACGGCCAAGAGGTTCCCCTCAACGTAACGATTCAAGCTCTGGCCGCGACGCAAGCCGCCGCGTCTAGTTCCATCGGCGGAGATGACTTGGGAGCCGGTGGAGGGGCCATGGCTTCCGGCCGGGCGTCTGGCGGAAGCGCGCTCGGTGGCGTCCGATCAACCGCGGGCGGCGCAACCGGGGCCGTGACTAACACCGCCGCGAATGTTGGCGGCGTCGCCGGCGGGACCGCCGGTGGAGCAGTCAATTCGACCGCGAACGCCACCAGCGCAACCAAGGGTGCGGTTGGCGGCTTGAATACCGCGGGGCAGCTCAACTCCAACAGCCAAGGTGTCTTCGGCTTGAACGGCCTCAACCTGAACTCAGCGGCGTCCAGCAGCACGCAGGGATCATTGATCACCTCGTCCAGCAAGAATGTCCATCTCGACAGCGGCACGCAGCTTTTGCTTGTCGCACAGGGCCAGGCATCTTCTGGCAGCAGTCCTCAGTAAAAAATCCGCGGGCGATTTGCAAGAAGGGACGGCGCAGATACGCATCTGGGTCGTCCCTTCTCTTTTCAAGCAACCAAGACTGCACGAGACGACGCGCTTCAGCCGCTCCCGTTTGCGCCGGGCCGAGCGCCTGTGCTACACATCAGGCATGCCTGATTTTGCCGCTCCCGTAGAACGACTGATCGACGAGTTGAAGCATCTCCCTGGAATCGGACAGAAAACCGCGCAGCGCCTGGCGTTTCATCTGCTGCGCGCCGCGCCGGAGGATGCGCTGGCGCTGGCGGATGCCATTCGCGACGCCAAGGAAAAGATTCGCGAATGCACCGTGTGCCATAACATTACGGATACCGATCCGTGCCTGTATTGCGTGGGCCCGACGCGCAATCACAAGACGATTTGCGTGGTCGAAGAAGCCCACAACATTCTGGCCATCGAGAGGACGCGCACCTACAGCGGCATGTATCACGTGCTCGGCGGGGCGCTGTCGCCCCTGCAAGGGCGCGGGCCGGAGCAGCTTAAGATCAAATCGCTCATCGAGCGCCTGAAGGAAGGCACCGTCGAGGAAATCATCATCTGCACGAATCCCACCGCTGAAGGCGAGGCCACCGCGGTATACATCTCGAAATTGCTCAAGCCGCTGGGCGTCCGCGTCACCCGCATCGGGGTAGGCATCCCGGTGGGCGCGGACCTCGAATACGCCGACGAAGTGACCATGCTCAAAGCCATGGAGGGCCGCCGCGATTTGTGAGGCAGTTTTCCACCGTTTCGTGTCCCCGCGACTCTAGCCATTTACATCATTTGGGTATACAGTTCTGTTCTGCGGCACCTGTCCCCACACAGGAGTTCTGCAATGCCGGGCCTCGCAAGCTACATGGCACAATACGATCACGAGCACTCCTCCGCCTGGAATAAGCTGCTTCACGGCATCGGCATTCCCATGATTTTTGCGGGGATCGTCCTGTTGATCCTCACCAGATGGGCCTGGGGCGGCGGTTTTTTCCTGGGGGGATGGGTGTTTCTGTTCCTGGGGCACCGCATTGAAGGTAATCACCCGGCATTTTTCCAGGGACCTGTCTATTTGCTCGTTGGACCCATCTGGGTGGCCAAGGAAGCGTGGATGTTCTTGACCGGAACACCCCATGCCAAAGCGCCAGAACACACTCAGACGAAAAGGACTTAGTTAGCGCGACCTGCTCGCGAACTTAAGAAATGGCGGCCCCACCCATGGATGACCTTGGCAGAAACCTTGCCGACCCAACCAGCGAAATGATGTCTGACGCGGTAGCCAATGCGAGCGCGGAATTGCGCAAGCGCCGCAGCACCCGTATTGTGCAGGCCGTGCCGCTGCAAGTGACCGGCGTGGACGCCCTCGGCAGGCCTTTTGTCGAGCGCACCTCCTCGCTGATCCTTAATTGCCACGGTTGCCGCTACCAGTCCAAGCACTACGTCCTCAAAAACATGTGGGTCCGGCTAGAAATCCCGCACCCCGAGGCGGACCAGGCCCCGCGCACCATACGCGGCCGGGTCGCCTGGATCCAGCGTCCACGCACCGTGCGGCAGCTCTTCCAGGTAGCCTTGGAACTGGAAACTCCGGGTAACGCTTGGGGCATCGCGTTTCCCCCGGAAGACTGGTTCCCGTACAACGAGGCGGAAAAAGCTCAAGCTGTGGCAGCAGGTGCGGCCTACGGCGCATCGCCGGCTAGCGCGCCAACACCAACGCACGTGCAGCCGCCGGCACCGCCCTCCACATTGGATTCGGAGTTTCACGTTTCGCTTACCGAGCCGGATTTTTCGGCGGGCGCCGGTACCGACAAAGTGCGGGTGTTCCCCTCCCCGGCCAGCGCGACGGATGCCTCCATGCAGCTGGCCCGGCAAGTGACCCGGTTGCTCGCCGACGCCCGCCAACAGATTCAAGCCGCGGCTCGCGAAGCCGCGGGGCAGGCGGTTTCCGCCGAACGGCAAGTCAGCGCGGACCAATGGGAACAAAAACTCACGACCGCGCACGAAGAGCTGTCCCGCAAATTGTCCGAAGCGCTGCACAAGATCGAAGAAGAATCCGATGTCCGCGGCCGCGCAGCGTACAACGCCGCCGCCGAGGCCATGCAGAACGATCTGCCCAAAAAATTCGCCCCGCAGCTGGAAGATTTGACGCGGGATCTGACCGCCAAGCTTTCCGACGCTGGCCTCGCGCAGCGCAACGAACAATCCCAGCAGGTCGCCAATGCGCTAGAGACGCTGCGTGCGGTCTGCCAGCAAGCCGAGGAGACGACCGCGCGGCTGCGCGAGTCTGCCGAGCAGTCCACCGCGCAAATCGCGGCCAGCGCCGAAGCGGCGCACCTGGCCGTCGACGCCGCAGCGCGCCAACGCGAGGAAACCCTGGAATCGCAAAAGGAGTCGCTCGCCGCGGCGGCCAACGAAATTCAGCAGCAGCTGGCTTCGGCGCTGGCCTCCGCGCAATCGACCTGGCAAAACCATGCGGCCTTAGAGACGGAAGCGGCGCAACTACGCTGGCAAGTCGCCGTAGACAGCGCGCTGTCCGCTGCACAAGAGCGCGGCGCCAACTCGCTCCACGAGCACGCCGACACACTCATATCCCAATTCCAACAAGAATCCGAACGCCTGGCGGGCACGTTCCGGGAAGCCGCCAATGGCGCCGCAAGTCAGTCCGAGCAACAGCTAGCGGGACTTCGCGAATCGATCCAAGCCCAAACCGAACGCATGGAAGCTGCCCTGGCTCGCGCCGCCGAAGCCTCCGAGCGGCTGGAACACCTTTCCGTGCGCCTGGAAATGGCCCAGCAGCAGGCCCTGATCGGTTTTCAGTCGCAAGTCGACGACGTCCTGAACCTGCATCGCAACGAGCTGCATCGGCGGTCCGAATCGATTTTCGACGAGATCGCCGCGCGCATCCGCGGAGCCTTCGAGGAATCCAGCCGGCAAGCCACTTCTAATTTCGCCCAGCAAATCGATTCCCTGGTGCAGCCGCACATTTCGAAAACCGAAGAAGCCATGCAGCGTTTGGCCGGAAGCCGCTCTTTGGTGGATGCCACGCTCGCGCTGCAGCAAGACCGCATTCGCACCGTAACCGACGAGGCCTTTGCCGAGGCCCTGCAAAAGTTCCGGGAGAATCTCGGCAGCGTCGAACAACTCTTGCAGCAATCCGCGGAAGCGGTCACCGCCAAGAACCTGACCGAACTCGAGGCCAAAGCGGAAAGCGTGAAGCACCAAACGGTGGAAGATCTCCTCAAGTCCGCCGAGTGGTATGAAAAAAGAGCCCAGACCCAGATTCAGGCCGTTTCAGAAAAAATCAGCGAACAGGCCGGAACGGAGTTGCGCGAAAAAGCCGGCGAAATTTCCAGTGAATTTGCCAGCGAGATGGATCAGTCCAGCCATAACTTTGTAAGTTACGGCCAGACGCAGTTGGCGGAACTGGTCACCGACTCGTTCGACCGCGCGCGGGCCTTGTTCGCCGAAGCCGCGGACACCACCTCGGCGGCCTTTATCGACGAGATTCAGAGGCATGCGCGCCAAGATCTAGACGGATTCGATGCGGAATTGCAAAAGTCAACGGCCGCGACACGGTCCCAGATGGAGACCGCGCGCACCGAACTGACGCAAAGAGTCACCACCGAGCAGGAAGAATTCCTACGGCGCTTCCAAAACGCCATGAGCGACGTTGTGGAAACCGGGGTAGTGAACGCCAATCTCAAAGTGCAGGCCGGTTTTGAACCCCTTCTTAAGTCCTGGAAGTCCATGACCGATACCCATCAGATAGAGATGCACGACATCTATCACCGCCTGGGAGAGCAGGCCGCCGAGCAATATCGCGACCGCTTGGACAATGTCTCCAACCAATGGATGCTCGCCACAGTGACCTCCTTGGACCATCAATGGCGCGAGGTCGTTGCCGGAATTGCGGCCACCGCCGAAGAAAGGCTCCGCGAAACCTGCACCAAGGTTTTTGCCGATCTTGGAGACGCCCTCCGAGAACGGCTGCAGCAGATTGGATCGACGGCGAACACGGCCGGACCTCGTATAGGGTCCTGACAACCCATCCATCTGAAATCGCCGCTGGTTCGCCTCTCTCCTCGGGAACCCGTATAATCGTTACGTTCTAACTCTTATGGCCAACCGTGCCTATCTCCGCGTGTGGACACGTGATTTCTCCGAAGCCACCATGATTGCCGAGTTCGCGCGATACCTGACCACCGCGCCCCTCTCCGCCTCGCAAAACGCCTTTTCCGAATTGATCGTGCAGCCAGTGGATGCCACGGAACCGGCGATCGCCGAATGGGACCTCCGCGAACAAGGATACGGCCCGCCGGAAGTGGCCGCCCTGGCGGCTCAATATCTGCACGCCGACACCGCCTACTTCGTAAACGCGAAATGGGACCTTTGGGGCCTAGACGTGGAAACCCTGACCTGGCGCCACGAGCCTCAGCCGCTTGTGCTGATTTGCCACGGCCTCGATTACGACGATGGACTCGCGGCCACCGCTGGGCATTTCGCCGCGGACCTCGGCTTCGAGCATTTCTTTACCGGGCACGGTGGGCTACTGGCACCGGGAGCCGCGTCGAATCCCTTTGCATCTTCGGACCATCCCCTCGAGCATACTTTCCGCCGCTGGATGGCCGCCGGCGGCAACCTGAAGGAATATCACGCCAAGACCCGCGAGAACATCCAACAGTTGTTCCGCTGGGTGGAAGCCATCGAAGCCGCACTGCCCGTCGAGCGCAGCGAACTATGGTCCGAGGGAGAAGAAAATTTTGAAGCCCGGCTGGACGCCATCCTCTCGCAGCGTTAGCGTTGGAAACGATTCTTCGATGGCAAACCGTACAGCAACCAGGTCGCGACGAGTTCTTCCACCAAGGCCGGGCAACAGTTAGAATTGGTCTGTAGTGCTTGACCTAGGCCGGTTAAACCCGCCGCGGATGACAAGACTTCTCCGATGGCTAGAAAAGGACGCGCAGCCGGGCCACGTCACCAAAACTCTCCTGGCGGTGCCATTCATTCATGAGCGCTTCAACGCACAGCGATCTTTGTCAACAGGCTGCTAACGCTGCTAACAAGGGCGCCGCCGTGCCGTCCTTACCATCGTGGGCCGAAGCGCACAGTCCCAGACCCAACGCGTTCAAAGTCACAGGACCTTACTTGAGCTATTCCCTGAGTATCCTGGGGGCACTCTGTTTTCTGACCGGCTGCGGGCAGGAAGCTCCGAAGCCCGAAGCAGCCGCGGAAGCCAAGCCTGCCGAGCCCGCCGTGCCCGAGGAGATTCAATCCGCGGCGCATTCGCTGCTGGGTACGGAAAGCACGGTACTGCTCTTCGGCGATCTCGCGAAAACCGGAAAGCAGCAATTTTTAGTCGCCAATGTCGTGCCCAGAACTCCCAAGAATACCGACCCCGGAACGGTCGTCACCCGTGCCGTCATCGCGGAAAACCAGGACGGCCAGTGGTCGGAAATCCTGCGCGTCGACGAACATCTGAAGAATTCCAAAGGCTACCTGGGATCGACGCCGCTTACTCCGATCACCGGCTGGCGCCTGCAGTACGAGCAAGACGCCGAAAAGGGTTTGCAACTCTATTTCACGCCGATCAAAGGAACGGCGTT